>Ga0102953_1000813_pt1 | contig 20580 bp, 17 predicted proteins | sample SalPon2A_C_D2_MG_FD_78509 | JGI IMG/M metagenome (GOLD analysis project Ga0102953, IMG submission 78509) | Soil microbial communities from South San Francisco under conditions of wetland restoration - Salt Pond MetaG R2A_C_D2_MG | ecosystem: Environmental > Terrestrial > Soil > Wetlands | place... | reverse complement strand
TTGTAAGACAAGTAGAAAAAAATACGGCTAAACTTCCCGGTCGAATATCCAGCTAAATTTAGCAGCCGGACCTGCAAACGAAAACCTGTTTGCAACTTTCAAATATCTTTCTGATAAATTACAAAGATAGTCCTGAGCTTTAGCTGCCATGTCAGAGAGTCCTTTTAAATTTTCAATTTCCCAGCCTTTAACAAGATTTGAAATTATTTCAGCATAATCTTTTGCTGTGTATACTTCAATTCTCTGGGCTATGTTTGAGAAATGAGTAAATATTTTTTTGTCTTTGCCATCGTACATCAAGTGTGCAGGCATTGTAATTTTTATTTTCATCATTTTTGCAAAAGATAATACAGCTTCAACAGGATCAGTTTCAAATATTTTCTGCATAAAAAGTCTGTATGCTTTTTCATGCCTGGCTTCGTCACCTGCAATTATTCCACAAATCTTTTGAAGTCTTTCATCACCTGCTTTTTTTGCAAGCTTAGCTACATTTGTATGAGATATTTTTGTAGCTCTTTCTTGGAAGGAAGTATAAATGAATCCCAGGTAGGGATCATTCCCTGTTTTAGTGTCAAACCCGTTTCTTATCAAATGATGAATTGTAGTTTCGACTGCGTGCATATCAACTTTGCCTGTAAGAAAAAGATATTTGTTCAAAAGATCGCCGTGCCTGTTTTCTTCCGAAGTCCATCCGCGGCTCCATTGTGCCCAGGGTGAATTACTTGCTCCTGTTTCATCTTTTATACCATTTAAACGGTTTAAAAATGTCTGGTATGTTGGTAATGCTTCTTCTGTAACCATATCCCCAATAAGCACTACAAGTAACTCGTCCGGTAAAGCTTCTGCTCTTTTCCTGAATTCATTTAATTGTTCACGCCAGTTTTCTGCTGACATATCAGGCAGAAGGTCTGCTGGCTGCCAGCTTTCTTCTATTGGTTTTAAAAGTGTGTCTATGTTTTTCCCAACAAAATCTTCCATCCCTTTAATTACTTCAAACCTGGATTGGATGGACCTATCCTCATTATTCATTATAATATTATCCGTTTTTTTATTTTAGAGTATGAACTTATTGCAGTAAGATAAGTCGGAATAAATCAAATTACAATAATATTTGACATTACTGAATCTATAAAATATTAAATGCTTACATAGCATAATCTTAACGAGACTTTAACAAACATACTAATTTTGATAAGCCTGCCTATTTCTGTATTTTTGCTAAATATCTCTAAAATTATATAGCCTTATGAAATTAAGTAAATCATTTGTACCTACGTTAAAAGAAGTACCAAACGATGCCGTGGTAGCCAGCCATATTTTAATGCTGAGAGCCGGAATGATCAGGCAGATTGGATCTGGCATTTACGCATTTCTTCCGCTTGGTTACAAGGTAATAAGAAAAATTTCCGAAATTATCCGTGAAGAAATGAATGCAATTGGTGGACAGGAGTTTCATCTGCCTGCGTTGAACCCACGTGAAATTTGGGAAGAAACTAACCGTGTTGAAGCTTTTGGCGATACATTATTTCATGTAAAAAACCGGGATTATATACTTGCACCGACGCACGAAGAAATAATAACATACCTTGCAAGAAACGTTGTAAAATCTTACAAAGATATGCCTCAGATCTGGTACCAGATTCAGACAAAATTCAGGAACGAAGCCAGACCAAGAAGTGGAGTGATCCGGGGAAGACAGTTTTTGATGAAAGATGCTTATACGCTTGATTCGTCCTGGGAAGGATTGGATGTTGGATATGGATTACACGACAAAGCATACAGAAATATTTTTGACAGGTGTGATCTTAATTACTTTGTTGTTGGTGCATCAAGCGGTGCAATGGGTGGGACGGGATCTGAAGAATTTATGGTAAAATCTGATGCCGGGGAAGATACGGTTGCTCATTGTGAAAAATGTGGTTATGCAGCAAATGTTGAAGTTGCAGAATCTAAAGTTGATGTAAAGAAAAGAGAACAGGAAAGTGAAGAAGTAAAAGAAATATCAACTCCGAATGTTCATTCGATTGACGAACTTTGCGATTTCCTGAAAATCGATGAAACACAATGTGCGAAATCAAGAGTATATATTATTAATGAGAAACCTGTTTTAGTATTGATGCTGGGAAATGAAGATGTAAATGAAACTAAACTTTCCAGGGCACTCGGCGGAAATGTTCGTCCTGCTCATCCCGAAGAATTAAAAGAAATTACAGGCGCTGATGCAGGTTCAATCGGACCGAAAGGTTTTAAAGGAAAAATAATCGCAGACAATCGTTTGAAAGATGCAAACAATCTTTACAGCGGTGCAAATAAAAATGATTTTCACTTTGGCGGAATTGATCTGAAGCGTGATGCTGAGAATATCGAGTATTTTGATCTCCGCAGCGTACAATCAGGTGAGCACTGTATAAAATGCGGAAATAAACTTGATGTCTTCAGCGCGATTGAACTTGGGCACATTTTCAAACTCGGCACAAAATACGCCGATTCAATGGGTGCTAAATTCTTAGATGAAAATGGTAAAGAACAACCGATAATTATGGGAAGTTACGGAATAGGTGTTGAAAGGGTAATGGCTTGCTACATTGAACAGCACAACGATGAATTTGGATTGGTCTGGGATAAAACTCTTACTCCATTCCAGGTTCACCTTGTGGGATTGAATATGAAAAAAGATGAAATAGTTCAGAACTGTGATAAACTTTACGGGGAAATGAACGAAAAAGGAATTGAAGTTTTGTATGATGACCGGATAGATGCACAAGCTGGATTTAAGTTTAAAGATGCGGACCTGCTGGGAATGCCGGTTCAGGTGATTGTTGGAGATAAAAAACTTAAGGAAGGTAAAGTTGAAATTAAGATCAGGAAAAAAGGCGAAAGATTTGATGTTAGTGTTGATGAATTGATTACTAAGGTTCAGGAATTGTTAAAATAAAATTCAAATACATATATTGTTTTATGGGCGTTCAAAAGGACGCCCTTATTTTTTATGGTAAAAACAATAATTTTTGATTTATCTGAAGTCCTGATTGCCGGACTTATCGGAATTGAAAAGGAACTGGCTCCACTGGTTAATTTATCTGAAAATGATTTTTTGGAAGCACTCTGGACGGATTCATTCTGGGAACTAATGAAAGGAAAAATTACGGAGGATGAATACCTTGCTGATGTTTTTGAAAAAAATAATTGGAATATAGATAAGAACATCTTTAGAGATGTAATCAGAAAAAACTTTCACAATGAAGTTGACGGAATGATTGAACTTATTGAAGAACTTAGTAAGGATTACAAACTTTTGCTTCTTTCCGATCACTCTGAAGAATGGGTAAAGTATATAAACGAAGTTCATCCTTTCTTAAATTTATTTCACAAAAAATATTTTTCATTTCAGTTTGGGGAAATTAAAAGAGAAAAAAGAGCGTTCGCATTACTGTTGAAAGAAAATAATCTAAATGCATCCGACTGTCTTTTTATAGACGACAGCCCGGCAAATATAAAAGCTGCAGAAGAAGTTGGGCTGAAGGGGATACAATTCTCAGATATTGAACATCTAAAAGCAGGCCTAAATAGAACCTGAAATACAATTGAATTTTATAATTCATTATAAAATAATAAGATATGGTTTTACTTGACAAAATACCGACTAGTTGGTATGTTTAAATATGAAAAAAATAAATGTTAAAGAGAATCTGCTTAAGTCATCTTATAATCTTTTCCTTTCAAAGGGATATTATGCAGCAAGCGTAGATGGGATATGTAAGAAATCAGGTGTGAGCAAGGGAAGTTTTTTTCACTACTTTAAGTCGAAAGAAGAATTGGGAATTGAAGTACTTAAATGGTATTATGCCTTCGCTACTAAACTAGTAATGAATGGTCCTTTTTTAAAAGAGCCTGATCCTGTGAAGAAAATTTTTGGCTTTCTGGATCATACTAAAGGAGTTTCAGAGCAGCTCTGGGGTAACGGATGTTTGCTGGGGAGTTTCGTAACAGATCTTTCTGCTTCAAATAAAACAGTAGCCGCTAAAATTTCGAACATATTTTCTGAAATGACTGAAGGACTTTCAATAATATTTTATCCAGTTGAGAAAATAAATAAAAATATAACTGCCATAGAACTAGCAGAACAATATTTATTAATTATAGAAGGGGGAATTATACTTGCAAAAGCAAAGAACGATTGGAAGAAAGTTACTACCGCGATTCAAAATTTTGAGAACTACATCGAAATGTTGATGAAACAAGACAAAAAAAATGTATGAATACTTAAGGATTGGTAAAATAAAATTGGGGATATGTATAATAAAATAATAGGAGGATAGAATGAAAAAGATTTTTGTCTTTGGTTTCGGACTTGTATCCTACTTAATCTTCTTTGCAGTTTTCCTTTACTGGATAGGATTTATGGTAAACCTTTGGGTTCCAAAAGGAATAGACGATGGAATAAATAGTCCATTACTTGCGGCAATTTTCATAAATTTTTTGTTAGTGGCATTATTCGGGCTTCAACACAGTATTATGGCACGTGGAAAATTCAAAAAATGGATTACAAGAATTATTCCCAAAGCAGCCGAAAGAAGTGTTTACGTTCTTATCTCAAGTTTAATTTTTATACTGATATTCTGGCAGTGGCGCCCGATAGATATAACCGTATGGAATGTTGAAAACTCAACAGCAACTATTGCCATTTATGGACTCTTTGTCCTTGGCTGGATATTACTTCTTATATCCACTTTTTTGATCAATCATTTTGAATTGTTTGGGCTTCAGCAGATTTATACTAATCTACGAAATAAACCCATGAAATATCCTGAGTTTCAAATGCCTTTGTTATACAGGATAGTTAGGCATCCAATGATGATAGGGGTAATTTTTGCAGTATGGGCAACTCCTCGTATGACCCTAGGTCATTTAATGTTTTCAATTTTAATGACGGTTTATATAATGATTGGAACTTATTACGAGGAACAGGACCTGGTTAAAAACTTTGGTGCAAAATATATTATGTACCGGAACTCTGTACCTAAGATGATTCCGGTAGGAAAAAAGAAGCGGCCTAATGAATTATCGGCTAAATAATATTGTAGTGGTCGCAATTAATGCGACCACTTTATAATTTTTATTCTTCTACCTTCGCTCTCATCGAATCCATATACATATAAATACAAATTCCAATGAACATCACTAGCGAAACTAATTCCGCAGCATGTGATTCAGCCCATTCAGCATTGAACCAGTTGTAGCCAAGGTATCTCAGGAATGCGCTACCAACTCCCATTAATGCACCACCTGCGATAAATCCGGAAGCAATTAAAGTACCTCGTTCTCTTCTTGCAGTGTTGACTTTTTCATCTTCACTTCTTGTTGAAACAAAGTGAGCTATTATTCCGCCCACCAGTAATGGAGTATTTAATTCAAGTGGAATATACATACCGAGTGCAAAAGCTAATGCCGGGACTCTCATCATTGTTAAAACCAGTGCCATCAAGGCGCCGGCAATATAAAGCATCCACGGTGCAGGCTGGCTTGCCATTAAAGGTTGGATTATTGCTGCCATTGCATTTGCCTGCGGCGCAACAAGAGCACCCTGCCCGGTAAATCCGTAGGTGTCATTTAGAATTAAAATTACATAGCCAACAGTTGCTGCCGATACAAGTGTGCCCAGGAATTTCCATCGTTCCTGTTTATAAGGCGATGAACCAAGCCAGTAACCGATCTTAAGATCGGTAATAAATGAGCCTGACATTGAAAGTGCTGTACATACAACACCTCCTATGAGCAATGCTGCAATCATTCCAGATGATCCTGAAAGCCCAACTGAAACCAGGATAACTGATGAAATAATTAAAGTCATAAGTGTCATACCTGAAACCGGGTTTACACCAACTATTGCAATTGCCGTTGCTGCTACTGTTGTAAAAAGGAAAGAAATTATCAAAACTATTAGCAGACCAACGAGCGCATAAAAGAAAGTATTAACTACTCCCATATAAAAGAAAACTAATATTACAATGCTAACGCCTATTATAGAAAGCGCAATCACTTTCATAGTAATGTCCCGGTGTGTTCTAAGCTTATCTTCAACAATATTTTTGGCTCCGGCAATTTCTTTTACTGCAAGTGAAAATGCTGTACCTATTACCTTTGAAGACTTTATAACTCCGATAATACCAGCCATCGCAATTCCGCCTATACCAATATGGCGGACATAGTTTCTGAAAATTTCTTCCGCGGACATATCATGAATTAGTTTTGTTACATTTGCACCAATAGGCATTCCAAGTCCGTCACCAATAAATGCAACGATAGGTATTAAAACATACCAGGAAACAAATGATCCTGCACAGATTATTGCGGAATATTTCAAACCAATTATGTAACCAAGACCAGTTACAGCAGCGCCAATATTTATCTTAAGTACGAGTTTGGTTTTGTCTGCAAGAGTTTGACCTAAAGGGATAACTCTGGTTGAAAAAACTTCGCTCCACCAACCAAATGTTGCCACGATGAAATCATACAAGCCTCCAATAAGCCCGCTCATAACAAGAACCATTGCCTGCTTTCCGCCTTTTTCTCCAGCAACCAGGACTTCTGTTGTGGCTGTGGCTTCAGGGAAAGGATATTTACCGTGCATATCCTTTACAAAGTATTTTCTAAAAGGGATAAGAAATAAAATTCCCAGCACTCCGCCGAGCAGCGAGGCGAGAAATATTTTATAAAATTCAGCATTAAGGTTTAATATATAGAGAGCAGGAAGCGTAAATATAGCGCCGGCCACAATTGAGCCCGAAGTTGAACCGATTGACTGGATAATCACATTCTCACCAAGAGCACCTTTTCTCTTTGTCGCTGCTGATAATCCAACTGCTATTATTGCTATCGGGATTGCTGCTTCAAAAACCTGTCCTATTTTCAATCCTAGGTAAGCGGCTGCCGCTGAAAAAAGAATTGCCATTAAGACACCCCATAGTACCGAGTAATAGCTTACCTCCGGTACAGTCTTGTTTGCCGGCATCACCGGATGATATTCCTCGCCCGGTTTTAATTCAGTATACGCATTAGAGGGAAGTCCTTTTACTTGTTCTTGATCTTCACTCATAGATTTACCTTTTATTTAATTGTTGTTTATGATTTCTGTTTGTGAATTATTCTGATCCAATTTATTGTAATCCAGTTCAGAACCGAGAACACTATGAGGGATTAGATAAATAAGGAATAGCAAAATAGAAGCTCCAAGAACCCACCAGCCTGGTTTTTTAGATCGCTTTAGCATAAGCGCAGCTATCAGCCATCCGATCAGGGCGATTAATGTTTTATTATCTGTTAGATCAATTCCGAAAGGAAAACCTGTCCAAAGTGCTCCGAAGGCATAGTATTGCGTTAACGGCCCAAGTATCATTCCGCCGAGAATTAAAAATCCAATTGTCCACGCTATATATAATTTTAATCGTCGTTTTTTATTAAATACTTCCAGACCTGCTCTTGTTGAAAGAAGCATTGTTCCGAACATAGCAAGCACGTGTGGAATTAGAATAAATAAAGGCACTTCTCCCTTAAACCTTATTACCACATATTTTTGTTGTACCGGAACAGAATAGCTTTCCTGGTTTTTGGTTAAAATAATTTTGTATTGAAGTTTGCCTGCCGGAGGCTGTTTTGGAAGAGTTGCTGAAAGTGTACCCTCTCTATTTATCATTTCAACTTTTGCAAAATCATCATCTGTTTTGAATCTTTTCCATTCCAAAACACCCGATAAATTTAGATCTTTAGTGTTAATATTTATAACGCAATCTTCAGTGCTATAATTACTTCTGTCGAGATGATAAACTATTTCCTGGTTATCAATTAATATTTTGCCCGATAAAGGATAGGTAGGACCTGTTATTCTTTGATAATAAGCTGAGAGAAGAGTTATTACAATTGCCAGGAACCAGAATAGAATTGGTCGTTTCATTTAATCCCCTTAAACTTAATTTTGTCCTCCACAAAATTAAGAAGATTAGTCCAAACCGCCCAATAAAATATTCTTATTTGGGTAAGAATTTTCATTATGTTTTATTTATGTTGCGATTATGAAAGGAAAGCTTTACCTGGTTTCAACACCAATAGGAAATTATGAAGATATCACAATCCGCGGATTGAATATTTTAAAAACTGTTGATTTTATTATTTGTGAGGAATTTAAAATAGCCCGCAGAATGCTGTCATTTTATGAGATTGAAAAAGAACTTATTTCTCTTAATGAACACAACGAAAAAGAGGTTGTAGATGACATCCTGCTAAAAATCATTGAAGCCAAAACAGCCGCGCTGATATCAGATTGCGGTACTCCTCTTTTTTCCGACCCCGGACACCTGCTGGTTGATGTATTGATTTCCCAAAAAGTTCAGGTTATTCCAGTACCCGGCGCAAATTCATTACTTCCAGCATTGGCAGGTTCAGGTTTCGATTTTGAAAAATTTTACTACTATGGCTGGCTTTCAGCAAATAAAGATAAAAGAAGACAACAGCTTTTTAAATTAAAAAGTATTAAGGAAGTAATTGTTTTTCTTGATACACCTTACCGACTCAGGCAATTGCTTGCCGATGTGGTAAAAGTACTGGGTAAAAATTTACGTGCCGTCGTTGCTTTTCAGTTAACAATGGATGGAGAAAGATTTTACCGTGGAACCACAAACGATTTACTACAAATCGCTGAAGATAAGAAACTGAAAGGGGAGTTTGTGCTGATCGTTGATAATAAATGATTACACTTTGATTAATAATGCTACATTTTCTATATGATATGTATGTGGGAACATATCGACCGGTTTAATTTTAACTAACTTGTAACCAGCCTCAGAAAATAATTTGATATCTCTTACCTGTGTAACAGGATTACAGCTTACATAAACCAGCTTCTCAGGATTCAATTTTATAACATCTTCAACAGTATTTTTATGCATTCCGCTGCGTGGTGGATCAAGAATAATTATACCAGGTTTTGGGAGTTTTTTTTCTTCCACCAATGGATAAAAAGATTTGTAAAGATCAGCCGTTATAAAAGGAACATTTTCAACATTATTAAGTTTTGCATTTTCTTCAGCGTCCGAAATTGCGGATTGAACAGTTTCAAAAGCATAAACTTCTTTACAAAAATCCGAAACAAAAATTGAAATTGTTCCTGCACCGGAATAAAGGTCGTAAACAATTTCATTGCCTTTCATTTCAGCGAAATCCAATGCTGTCTGATATAGCTTCTCAGCCTGCAGAGAATTTGTCTGGAAGAATGAATTGGCGCTTATTCTGAATTTATGTTTGCCGATCGTATCATGTATAAAACCGTTTCCGCAAAATATTTTTTCATAATCGCCAACAGCAACAGAGGCTTTTCTAAGGTTCACATTATTTATTATTGTTGTTATCTGTGGAATTTCTTTTAGCAATTCATCGGTGTATAAATTCATCAAGTCTTTATTTTCGGATGAAGTTACAAGATTAACCATTAGATCTTTTGTGTGGTGAGATTGTTTAATCACTAGATTTCTCAAAAAACCTTCGTGAGTCTTCGTGGAATAAATTGTGGTCTCTTTTTCTTTAAAAAAATTTCGTGTAAAATTTAATATTTTATTGCTTAATTCCGATTGAAGAAAACATTCATCAATGTCGAGAACTTTGTCAAAAACGCGGGGGATATGTAGTCCCAGTGCAAAATCTCTTTCAATATTTTCATCTGATTTTATTTCCTCGACTGTAAGCCATCTTTTCTCAGCGAAAGAGAATTCCATTTTATTACGGTAAAAGAAAACTTTTTCGGAAGGAAGAATATCTTCGGTTATAAAATCCTTGAAACCACCCATTCTTGTAAATATCTCTTCTACCTGCTGCTGTTTGAATTTAGTTTGAGTGGCATAATCAAGATCCTGCTGCTTACAGCCGCCGCAGGTACCAAAAAATTTACAGCGGGCAGGTATTCTTAAATCCGATGGTTTTATAATTTCGGAAACTCGGGCTTCAGCATATGATTTTTTGATTTTAGTAAGACTGGCTTTTACAATGTCACCCGGATATGCGCCGTCTACAAAAATTACATATTTGTTTTTTGATTCATCGATTGATTCCGGAACTATGCTGCCTTTATCTACTTTTGCAATCCCTCTTCCTTCGAATGCATATTTTTCAATTTCCAGCTCTATTATTTCGCCTTTCTTTACATTCACACTAAAACCTTTTTCAATATCAGGACTTTAAATCCCATATACCTGTCGGCACCTAAATTTAAATATGAATTTGATTCGTGACTTACTTTATTCAGAAATTTTTTATGATATGCTTTTTCTCTGTCGGAAAGTGTATCGATATTTTTATCTAATAATTGCAGGCTGGTTTGGTAAAAATCTTTTAAAGTTGAAGAAAAATCCTCTTCATATAAAACCTCAAAATCCCTTTCCAAATAATATTTGTTTACTTCATTATTTAAAAGTGGGAAAATTTTTGAAGACTGCCAAAGCTCGTTTACGAATGCAGGAGCATTTTCTTCCAGTTGAACATTTTCCCCTACACAAAAAATTCCTTCAGGGTTTAAAATCCTTTTTATCTCTTTTAAAATTTTATTACGGCGGGAATTAGATATTGAAGCCTGGGCATATATGATATCAAATCTTTCATTTCTAAAATCTGTGTTTTCAAATATCATCAGCCGTACGGAGATATTTTTTTCATCTTTTAGATACAATCTTGAAGATAATAGTGTCTCATCATCTTCAACTATCTGTATTACAGAAGCTGCTTCATTTTCTAAAAATAATTTTGAAATTTCTTCGCTGCCTGCGCCGATAATTAAAACAGATTTATCTTTAATCTCGAACTTATCTGCAAAAGCAGAAAACTGGTAAATTGAACCGGGCAGAAATATCTCTTTTTTCGAATTATCTGGCATTATGGTACTGATTATTAAGGTTTTGTAAAATTTAAAAACAAATTTACTGAAAACCTGACCAACTTAATACCCGGTAATAAACACAAAAAGGTTAAAGAGGATTTAGATCTGTGTTCCTATTTATATCTCTTTTCTAGCACCTTCTGAAGGGGACACCAATTTGTGAATGAAGATTGTAAAAGGTTCAATCCAACGAATGCCGTAAACAGGAAAAAATATGGTGTAATAAAATATCCAAGAGCCAGGCTTACCAAAATAAATACTCCGGCAAATCTTCTTATTAATAATTGAATCATTTTTTCGTCTAAATTTTGTTAGTAAAATAAACGACCGGACGAACCTTCCGATCGTTTGCAAGTTGACTATGTAATAGATTTTTCCACATTTAACTGGAATGCATATACATGGCTATTTTTGGTATTAATTTTGCATTCATTAATTGCGTTCATCAATTCCGCTGCTTGTCCATCATCACACATTGTAAAGAGTAATTCTGAATTTTCCATAGCATGTTTCGCTGCAAACCAGTTATCACTTTCATTTTCTTCCGTTAACCTGATTCCATTTATACTGGATTCACTGTAAGCAGGGATCTTTACTTCATTAAATATTTTTCTTGCGGATTCTGTAAATTCTTCTGCGCACATTAAAACAACTAATTTCATTTTTTATCCTTTTAGTTAGTTGAAGTTTGACTATGTTTTTTATTTTCTGTCATAAAATAAATTAGAGGTACCATAACCAATGTTAATGCGGTTGATGCAATTGCTCCACCAATTAAAGCAAGTGCCAGTCCCTGGAAAATAGGATCAAAAATTATAACAAAGGCTCCAATAACAACTGCGCCGGCAGTTAAAAGAATTGGCGTAGTACGAACTGCTCCGGATTCTATTACAGCCTGTTTTAGAGGAATATCTTCTCTAAGTCTTAATTCAATAAAATCTATAAGCAGAATTGAATTTCTTACCATAATTCCGGCAAGTGCAATTGAACCAATCATTGATGTAGCAGTAAAAAATGCACCGAACAATAAATGTGCACCAATTACTCCAACCAATGAGAGCGGAATCGCAATCATCATAATAAATGGAACTTTAAATGATTGGAACCATCCTATGATAAGCATATAAATTACTATGAGAGCAAATAGAAATGCTATGCCCAGGTCTCTGAATACTTCATAAGTTATCTGCCATTCTCCATCCCATTTAACGGATAAATTTTCCTCATTGCCTGGCTGCTGAGTGTAATATTGTTTTACGTTTATTCCTTCTTTTTCATTCAGTTCATTTATTTTCTTATCAATATCCATAATTGCATATACAGGACTTTCAAGACTGCCGGCAACATCACCTATTACGTAAACAACACGTTTTTGATTTTTCCGGTAGATACTTTTATCCTGTATTTTTTCTTTAACGTGAACTAGTTCTGAAACGGGAACAAGGCCTCCTGTCTTTGACATAACTTTTATTCCTTTCAGATCACTAACACTTGATCTCTGTTTTTCCTTCAATTTTACATTGATAAAAAGAGGGTCGTCTTCATTCGGTTGATAGAGGAGAGATACATCCTGTCCGTGTAAAGATATTCCCATTACACCGACTATTTGTTCGGGAGTTATTCCGGCAAGTGCCGCTTTTTTCTTATCGATTTCAAATTTAAATTCTGTTTGATCGCCCTCTACATACGAGTCAACATCTACTACATTTTCTGTTGTTTCAAATAGATGTTTAAGCTTTTTTGCATACTTTATCTGTGATTCATAATCAGGTCCGTAAACTTCTGCAACAAGTGTTGAAAGCACGGGCGGTCCCGGTGGTACTTCGGCGATCTTAACATTAGCATCGAACATCTTTGCAATATTATCTACACCGGGTCTGATTTTTTTTGCTATATCGTGGCTTTGTTCCGAACGTTCGCCTTTATCCAATAAATTAACCTGTATATCGGCTACGTTTGAGCCTCTTCTTAAATCATAGTGACGTACAAGCCCATTAAAATTTATCGGCGCTGCCGTTCCGACGTATGTCTGGTAATTAACGATTTCAGGAACTGTGCGAAGATAACCAGCAATTTCTTTTGTTACGGCGGCAGTTCGTTCGAGTGTAGTTCCCTCGGGCATATCAATAATTACTTGTATTTCATTCTTATTATCAAAGGGCAGCATTTTTACTGTAACCGCCTTAAAAAATACAAGAGAAACAGAAGCTATTAATAAAAACACTACTGATAAAATACCGATCCATCTTTTCTTTACATTTTCAAGTAAGGGGATCATTATTTTTTCATATTTTCGGTAAATAAAAGTGTCTTTCAATTCGTGTTTTTCCTTCTCCGTTTCAACTTCTCCGTGGTCTTTCAGAATTTTAAAAGCCAGGTAGGGTGTAATAACAAGGGCAACTAATAAGGAAAATAAAGTTGAAAGAGAAGCCCCGATTGGCATTGGAGCCATATAAGGTCCCATCAATCCGCTTACGAATGCCATTGGCAGAATTGCTGCAATAACCGTAAAAGTCGAAAGTATTGTGGGATTACCGACCTCGTCAATTGAAGTAAGTGCTGCCTGGTAACGAGTTTGTTTTTTCATTCTGAAATGGCGATGCATGTTTTCAACTATAATAATTGAATCATCCACCACAATACCGGTTACAAAAACCAGCGCGAAAAGAGTAATGCGATTTAATGTATACCCAAGTACGTAATAAACAAAAAGAGTAAGTGCAAACGTGATGGGTACAGTTGTAAACACAACTAGTCCGCCTCTCCAACCCAGGAACAGCGACACAACAAATGATGCAGCAAGTATTGAAACAAGAAGGTGAAGTAGTAGTTCACTTACTTTATCAGAAGCTGTTTTTCCATAATCTCTCGTTACGGCTACATTGACATCTTTAGGAATTATCTTTCCCTTCATTTCATCAATTTTATGCGTAACAGCTTTTGCAATTATTTTTGCATCGGAATTTTTTATTTTTGAAACTGATATTGTTACCGATGGAAACTCAACTCCATCTTCGTAACCTGCATCTTTTAGTTCCTGGTATCCATAACCGTAATCTGTATAAGTTTCTGACTCCTCCGGTCCATCCGTAATATCGGCAACATCTTTCAAATAAATCGGGCTGTTGTTATAAACACTAAGTACAAGGTTTTCCAGGTCTTCTTTACTTTTAAAGAAGTTTCCTGTTTCAACTATATACTCTTTATTATTTTGATTGAATGTACCGGAACCTGATTGTTTATTGTCACCCTGAATTCGCATCATAACCATTAATGGATCCACGTGATGCCCGGCAAGTTTATATTTATCCAGCTTAATATTTATTTTTCTTTTTCTTCCACCGATTATTTTTACATCAGAAACATCGCTTATCTTTTTTATTTCATTAGATAGTTCTGTGGAAATTCTTCTAAGCTGGTAATCATTGTAGGTTTTGCTCCAGAGTGAAAAACTTAAAATCGGAACATCGTCAATCGATCTGGTTTTTACCAGCGGCATTGAAACCCCGGCGGGCATCTTGTCCATGTTTTTCATTATCTCGTTGTAAAGTTTTACAACGCTTCTCTCGAAATCTTCATTTACATAAAATCTTACAATTAGCATTGACATTCCGGGCATTGAAGTGGAATAAACATATTCAACACCGGGAATGTTTGACATCATTTTTTCCATTGGAATGGAAACACGCGATTCAATTTCTTTTGGACTAGCCCCGTTATATTGAACGAAGATATCAGCCATCGGTACGTTTATCTGCGGCTCTTCTTCACTTGGTGTCATGTAAACGCTGAAAATCCCTAAAGCGATGGTGCCAAAAATAAGAAGCACTGTAAGTTTAGATTGCAAAAATGCTTTTGCTAATTTTCCGGAAACTCCTAATTTCATTATAGTACCCCTACTTTTTGACCATCTTTAATCTTGTCTTTATCTATTATTAAAAGATCGCCTGCTTCAACACCGGATAATACTTCAATCTTGCCATCCATTTCTTTACCTGTTCTTATCCATCGCAGTGTTGCTTCATTTGATTTTGAAACAGCAAATACACCGACTAGTTGACCTCTTTTTACAAGTAAATTTTTATCAATGGCGATTATTGGTTTGCTCTGATCACCCAGAGTAACTTTTCCGTACATTCCGGATTTTATTTTTGCATAATCGGGACCACCTTTATCAAGCACTACCTGGATTTCAAATTGTTTGCTGTAAGGATTTGCACCGGGGTTTATTTCTGAGATTTTCCCGGAAAAAGGATTTTGAGAAACTGCATCAATATAAACCTTGACAGGCGCATCTTTTTTAAGAAGGTTTATTTGTTCTGCGGAAACCTGTGCAATTACTTTAAAATTATTGAAGCTTTCTATTATCATAAGTGGATGACCGGGTGTTGCAATATCACCTTGTTCAAAAAATTTGTTCACTATATAACCGTCAAAAGGAGCGCGTATTTCTGCGTAACTTAAAACGTCATCTATTTCATTTTTCATTGCCTCGGCGGATTTAAGTCTTTGCTTTGCCATGTTGTAGGCAAGTGTCATGTCTTCATATTCTTTCTTGCTGGCGCTGCCTTTTTCATATAAATCTTTTATCCTGTCATAATTTATTTTCATATTATTAAAAGCATCTTGTGCCTGAGCAATGTTGGCAATAGTCTGCTGCTTTTTTGCATTGATGTCCGCGCTTTTAATCTTTGCAAGAAGTTGTCCTTTGCTGACTTTTGTGCCTGCTTCAAAAGGGAAGTAGGTTATTTCACCCATTAATTTTGTGCTAAGTTTTGCCTGCTTTGAACCAACAACGTTCCCGGGAAATTCATATTGAAAAGGAATTGCATCCAGAGTAATTTTTTCTACATTTACTTTAATAGGTTTATTTAAATTGTCATTATTTTCATCACTACCACAGGAAATAAATAGGAATGTTAGGAGCAGGGACGAAAGAAGAACTGTAATTACTTTAAAATTTTTCATTATTAACCTTTATTTTATTTTCTTTCAAAATTCTTTTCAATCATAAATTCTATTTTGAATACACTTACATTGTAGAAGTAAACAGCCTGCAGATATTTTAAATGAGCTTCTGATGCGGCAGTCTGAGAGTTTACCAGGTCTGTGGTTTTTTCCAACCCTTTTTCATACCTGTCGCGTGTAATTTTTAATGATTCATCTGATTGATCGGCGGAAGTTTTTGCCAGATTTACTTTTGTTCTGGCTGTTTCAAGATCCCTGAATGCTTCATTAATTTCATTTTGTCCCTGCATCAAAGCTTTTCTGTATTCTATTTCAGCCTGGTCAAGTTCTGCCGCGGATTTTTGAATTGTTGCAACATTTTGAAATCCATTAAAAATGTTCCATTGTAAGTTCAAGCCGATCATCCAGTTCTTTGCATTACTTCCGAAAATTTTATCGTCGTTATATTCATAAATCCCGAAAGCATTTAAGCGTGGTAGAAATTTCATTTTGTTCATTAATTTCATGCTTTCAAATGAACTTACTTTGTGTGAATAAGCCTGAATATCTGATCGGTTTTCAATAAGAGATTTTATGTCAAAGTTTGTATCACTGACTTGGGGCAAACTCAAAGTATCGGTTGGCTGAATTTCCACATTTTTTTCCATTCCAAGCATCACTCTTAAATTATCGTTTATTTTTTGCAAAGCGTTTTCAATTTCAACTTTCTGACTTTTAATATTTGCCACGTAAACCTCACCGCGAAGGTAGTCTGCTTTTGTAATCATACCTTCATCGTAATAATCTTTAATAAGTTTCCTGTTTGCTTCTGCAGTATTTAATGCTTTGTTAATTACATCAAGACTTTTCATAGTCAGAACTAACTGGTAATATGTGGTCTTAACCATAAAGTGGATATAATTTTCAGTCCTTTGTTTTTTAAAGTTTAAAGCAGAAAGCCCTTCTGCAGCGGCATCTCTTCCGAAAAAGCCATCCATATTTATGAGAGGCTGCATAACTTCCAGTTTTGTGGTGTAGTTATTAAACTCATTTGGATTGTTTAATACCAATGGATTAAAATCTGCCATTGAGACTATTTTTTGTTTAAGCTTTAATCCGAAAACATTTAACGGATCGTCAGTTTTAACAAAAGTTTCGGAGAATGTTACCTGTGGAAGAAAAGCAGAAAGTGATTTATTCTTATCCGCTTGCATTTTGTCAACTTCAGCCTGAGCCAACTTTAACTCATAATTTCCTTCCTTTGATAGCTGCAAAGCATCATTTAAAGAAAGTGATATTTTATCTTTTTGCTGAGCATTTAAGCCGGAAAAAAGATAAATAAAGCTCATTAGCAATAATTTTATAAATTTCCTGTTGAAGAGCATTCATACCTCTTAAAGTTTATTAAATTCAGGTTTAGTTTATTTTGTAATAATGCCCGGTGGGGAACAATTTCTCCCAGTGAAAAAACAGGCAGTTGATACTTAATTACTAAATATTTTTGTATTTAGCTTAGTTTGATGCAGCAATTTGCAATTGGTCTCAGGAATTTTCAAAAAATATTAATAACACCTGTTTTGATTCATAATGAAGCTATATCCGAATATTAAAAAACAGTAAATGAATTGTTTTACCATTTTGCTGCATTGCCTTTCAGAGCCAGTTCCACTATTTTTAATTAATACAGAAATTCTAATTGAGGAAAGAATATGAAAAAGTTAATCACACTCCTTTTATTTATCCCGATAATTTTGGTTGCACAGCAAAAAAGACCTATAAATGTCAATGATCTCTGGGCAATGAAGCGAGTCGGCGGAATTGAACTATCGCCTGACGGCAGCACAATTGCTTTTACTGTAACAACTTACAGTATGGAGGGAAATAAAGGTAAAACAGAAATTTATCTTGTAAATAAAGATGGTTCAAACCTGCACTTATTTATGAAAGCGGATAAAAGTATGAGTAATCCTCATTTTACCCCTGACGGTAAAAAGCTTGCTTACGAATATGAAGGGCAGGTTTGGTGGGCAAATCCTGATGGTTCTGGTGCAGGTCAGCTTACAGATATTTATTCAGGCGCATCCGGATTTGAATTTTCAAACGATGCAAGTAAAATACTTTTTGTTTCCGATGTTTATGCGGATTGTCCTGATATGAATTGCAACAAAGAAAAAGATGAAAAGGCTGCGGCAACAAAATCCAGCGCAAAGATTTTTACACATTTAATGTATCGTCACTGGAACAGGTGGCTCGGCGAAAAAAGGAGTCATCTTTTTATGTATGATCTTGGTTCAAAAAAATATTTTGATCTAAATTATATGAGCAACCACGATGTTCCGCCACTGGATCTTGGAAGTGCAAATGATTACAACTTTTCACCGGACGGAAAGGAAGTTGTTTTTACAATGAATGAAGCGGAAAGAGTTCAGAACAGCACTAATAATGAAATTTATGTTATTGAATTAACAGATGTAAAAGAGAATTCAGAAATTCCGATAAAGAGAATTTCTAAAAGTAAGGGAAATGATCACGAACCTGTTTATTCACCTGACGGAAAATATATTGCATTTGGATCTATGAAAAGAGCCGGCTTTGAGGCTGACCAGGTTAACCTGATGCTTTATGACAGGGCAACCGGAAAAATTACAAATATTACTCCTGAGTTTGATTCTTCTGTTGGTGATTTGGTCTGGTCACCTGATTCAAAATATATTTACTTCGACTGCGCAAATGAAATTTATAACTCTGTTTATAAAACAGATGTGTCGACCGGAAAGATCACGATGCTTTTGAAGGAACACATAAACGGCGGACTTACACTTTCTCCGGACGGAAAGATGGTTTATTTCAGACAGCAAAGATCAACTCTTCCTTATGAAATTTTTGCAATGAGGAATGATGGAAGTGATGTTCATCAAATGACATTTATGAATAAAGAATTACTTGTACAACTTGAAATGAATCCTGTAGAAACTTTCTGGTCACCAGGCGCAGAAGGAGCAAAAGTTCAATCCATTCTGGTAAAGCCTCCATTTTTTGATGCGAATAAAAAATACCCGTTGATATTTTTAATTCACGGAGGACCGCAGGGACACTGGGAAGATGATTTTCACTACAGGTGGAATACAGAAATGTTCGCTTCACAGGGTTACGTGGTAATTGCACCAAATCCTAGAGGAAGCACAGGCTACGGGCAGAAGTTCACTGATGAAATTTCCGGCGACTGGGGTGGCAAAGTTTACACGGATCTTATGAACGCTTATGATTATGCTTTAGAGAATTACAATTTTATTGATAAGAAAAATACCTTTGCAGCAGGTGCATCCTACGGCGGTTATATGATTGACTGGATTGAAGGACACACGGACAGGTTTAACGCCCTTGTTTCGCACGATGGTGTATTTAATACTATTAGTATGTACGGAACAACCGAAGAGCTCTGGTTCCCTGAATGGGAATTTAATGGAACACCCTGGACAAACAGAGCATTGTACGAAAAATGGAATCCGCAAATGTATATCCAAAATGCAAAAACACCAATGCTTATTTTTGAAGGTGCAAATGATTTCAGAGTTCCGGAAGAACAGGCATTCCAGTTGTTTACTTCACTTCAGAGACTCGGTGTGCCGAGCAAATTGATATACTTCCCTGATGAATATCATTTTGTTGTAAAACCGCAAAACGCTAAGTTGTGGTGGAATTCAATTTTTGACTGGTTTAATAAATATAAAAAGGATTAGATGTAATGAATAATGAAGAAGTCGATTTAGCTGAACTCGGAGATCTTGGAGAACTCGGCGTCGATGAACTTGACTTCGGGGGAAACATTAAAAGCGAAAAAGAAACCGAAGAAAAAATAAAGTTTGTTGAAGAAAATCTTTGGGAAAAACTTGAGCGGGTTGGAAAGAAAATTTCCTTCGCAAGGGATATTCTTGCCCTGGTAAATTATATGCGAGATCCCCTTGTCTCATGGCACAGGAAAGCAATAGTAGTTGCAGGTCTGATTTATTTTATTTCCCCGATTGACGCAATTCCGGATATCAGTCCGTTAATTGGTTATCTTGATGATCTTGGAGTGATTACAGCGATATTAAAATTCCTTGGTAGCGAGTTAACACCTTATTATAGCCCCGGTTACCGAAGCTAGAATTTTTTAAGCGCCATTGTACTTTACTTAAGAGTTACGGTATAATTGCATTAGTGTTTTTTATTTCAGTAAAATTTAAATAAGTTAAAATGAAACGAAAAACAAAAGTTCGCCTATCTCTGATAGTAGGATTTGTAGCATTTTTCTTTGCGGGATGGGACTCGCTTGATCAAAATTATCTTATACTTGCGATTGCAAATTTCATCCTGGCGGGTGCCAACATAGTCAGTTTTTTTTACATAAAAGAAAAGGCGTCAACCGTAAATATATTTTTACTTATGCTAAATGCATGCCTGGCTTTTATTGTTGCATACGGATATTTTGAAGCGGGTAAAAAAGGATTACCAGTAGTCTGGATAATTGTTGGTTTATTAAATATTATTGTTGCATTAAAAACCATTAAAAAGAAAAAGTTAAACCTGGAATTAAAAAATATAACTAACGAGTAATTTTATCATTATTATTAGGAAACAAAATGAACTTTAAAATATTTACAATATTAACACTTATTGTACTCGCAGTTATTTTTATAATTCAAAATGTAACTGTGGTTGTTGTGAATTTGTTT
>Ga0102953_1000812_pt1 | contig 20581 bp, 15 predicted proteins | sample SalPon2A_C_D2_MG_FD_78509 | JGI IMG/M metagenome (GOLD analysis project Ga0102953, IMG submission 78509) | Soil microbial communities from South San Francisco under conditions of wetland restoration - Salt Pond MetaG R2A_C_D2_MG | ecosystem: Environmental > Terrestrial > Soil > Wetlands | place... | reverse complement strand
GACCACCGATACCGAGGCAATCGTTCACCGGTACGAGGAAGACGACCTGAGCGGCATGCAGGCGCTGCGCGGCATGTTCGCCTATGCCGTGCACGACACGCGCCGACAGCGCCGCCGGCTGCTGCTGGTACGCGACCGCCTCGGCATCAAACCGCTGTATTACTATCGCGACGACCGCCTGCTGGCCTTCGCCTCGGAACTGACCAGCCTGCTGCAGCATCCGGGCATCGCGCGCGACATCGATGCGGTGGCCCTGAACCAGTACCTGGCTACCGGAATCGTGGCTTCACCGAACACCATGTTTGCCGGCGTTCGGCAGCTCATGCCGGGGCACTACCTGCTGCTCGACAAGGGCAAGCTCGAGGAGCGTTGCTACTGGCAGTTGCCGGATGTGCCCGGTAGCGGCAAGGACCGGAACCAGGCGGATTGGGAGGAGAGCGTGCAGCGCACGCGCAGTCTGCTGGAGTCCTCCATCGAGGAGCACCTGGTGTCGGATGTGCCGGTCGGGGCCTTTCTCAGCGGCGGCATCGATTCGAGCACCGTGGTGGCGCTGATGGCCCGTGCCTCGGGCAAGCGCATCCCCACCTTTTCGGTGCGTTTCCAGGGTCGCGGTTACGACGAGTCGGCCTATGCCCGCCAGGTGGCGGAGAAATACGATACCGAGCACCACGAGTTCAGCGTGCCGGACCGCGGCTTCGACGAGGGCCTGCTGCGCGCGATGATCAGCCATCACGGCCAGCCGACGGCCGATTCCTCGGCGCTGCCGACCTTCATGGTCTCGGCCCTGGCCCGCCGGCATGTGAAGGTGGCGCTGTCCGGCGACGGCGGCGATGAGTGCTTCGCCGGCTATTCGCATTACGGCTGGTTGCAGAAGATCGGCCGGCTGTATGCCGCTCCGCGTCCCTTGCGGGCGGCTATGCTCGGCCTGTTGCGTCGGGCCGCGGCTTCCAGCCCGGTCGGGAACATCGCCGCACTGCGCCAGCCGATCAATGCCCTGGAGGCCTCCATGCACGGCGAGCACCGCCTGCCGCTTGAGGTGCTGCGACTGAACGATGGCGCTGCCATCGGCGCGATGCTGAAGCCCGAATGGCAGGCCGAGGACGCGGATGTATGGAGCGGGCTGGAGAGCGAGCTTGAGCGCGAGTACGCGCACTCAGGCGGCGGCGCTGCGGTGGCCATAGCACAGCGTTTTTCCTGCCGTTACTTCATGCCCGATGCCTACCTGCCCAAGGTGGACCGCATGAGCATGGCCGCCTCGCTGGAGGTGCGCGTACCGTTCCTCGATCATCGCCTGGTCGAGCACGCGCTTTCCCTGCCCGGGGACATGCACTGGCAGGGGGGCATCGGCAAGCGTGTGCTGCGCGCAGCCGTGGCCGACCTTCTGCCCGAGGATATCTTCACGCATCGCAAGCAGGGCTTCTCGATTCCGCTGCATACCTGGGCGGACGAGCATTATTACGCGCTCGCCGAGGACTTGCTGGGCGAGGCGTCGGTCAAGCGCCGCGGTATCTTCGATGCGCAGGCGGTGCGCAGCCTGATCAACCGCTGCCGCGGCCTGCAGCCACGGCGCCCGGCGCTGGAGAGCGAATACCGTCTGAGTCACCGGCTGTTCCAGCTGGTGGTGTTCGAGATGTGGTGCCGCATGTACATCGATGAGCGGCCCCCGGCGCCCGAAGCGGTCGACATCGAAAGGCTGCTGGCCGGTGGGTGAGGCGACCCTGGAGCGGGGACCGCTGATCAGCATCGGTATGCCGGTATTCAATGCTGCCGGAAGCCTGCGTGCGGCGGTGAGCTCCATCCTGCAGCAGGATTTCGCCGACTGGGAGTTGCTGCTGATCGACGACGGCTCGACCGACGATACGCTCGAGCTTGCCCGCTCGTTCGACGATGCCCGCATTCGCGTGCTCGCCGACGGAAAGAACCGGGGCCTTGCCGCGCGACTGAACGAGGCGGTGGTGCAGAGCCGGGGCGAATTTTTTGCGCGCATGGATGGCGACGACATCGCCTTCCCCGATCGCCTGTCGGCGCAGCTTGCCTACCTGCGGGCGCACCCGGAGGTGGACCTGGCGGGCGGCTGGGCGCTGGTGTTCGATTCATCCCTTGGCCTGCGCGGCAAGCGCACTACCCCCGAGTCGCACGAGGCCATCTGTGCCGCCCCGTGGTCGGGGTTTCCCATCCTGCACCCGGCATACATGGCCAGGACGGACTGGTTCAGGCGCCATCCCTACGACGAGCACCTGCCCAAGGCGCAGGACCAGGCGCTGCTGGCTGCCGGCTGCACCGGTTCGCGCTATGCCAATGTGCAGCAGGTGGTGCTGGCCTACCGCGAGGATGCGCCGTCGCTTGCCAAGCTATGGGCCAGCCGGCGCTGCATGCTGCGCGGACTGCTGCGTGCCTACCTGTCGCAGGGCCACCCTGGCTGGGCCGTGCGGGCCGTGGCGGCGCAGGGCGTGCGCATGCTGGCCGATCTTGTTGCCACGCTGCTGCCACTGAGAAGGACGCAACTGAAGATGCGCTCCGGGGAGGCAAGCCCGGCAGATCAGCAGAACTGGCAGCAGTTGCTGGACAGCGTGGACACGGTTGGACGATCCCATGACTAGGCGGCACATCTGTATCGTGGCGGCCAGTGAAATCACATTCCGCGCCTTCCTGCCCGGCCACCTGCGCGCGCTTGGCGAGCGCTACGATGTCAGTGTGGTGGCCCATACGGAGAATCCGGGCTTTCTGGACGACCTGGGTCTCAATGTGAAAGTGATACCGGTCGCTATCGAGCGCAACATCGCGCCGCTCGCCGACCTCGGCGCACTGTTCTCGCTGGTGCGCCTGTTCCGCCGCGAGCGCTTCGACCTGGTGCATTCGGTCACTCCCAAGGCAGGCCTGCTGGCCATGCTGGCCGGCTGTATTGCCCGCGTGTCCCGCCGGGTGCACATCTTCACCGGTCAGGTGTGGGCCACGCGCAGCGGGGCTTCCCGCCTGCTGCTGAAATCCATGGACCGCCTGCTGGCCGGTTGCGCCACGCACCTGCTGGCGGACAGCACATCGCAGCGGAATTTTCTGGTCGGGCAGGGCGTGGTGCGCGCCGACAAGATTCGTGTGCTGGCCGGCGGCTCCATCAGTGGTGTGGATACCCGGCGCTTCCATGCCGATGCGGCGGCCCGTCAGGCCATCCGCGCGGAACTCGGCATCGGCAAGAACGACACGTTGTTCCTGTTTCTCGGCCGGCTGAATCCGGACAAGGGCGTACTGGACCTCGCCGCCGCCTTCACCCGCCTGCCGGAGGGCAGCCAGCTGCTGTTCGTCGGCCCGGACGAGGCCGGCATGCGCGGACAGATCGAGGAGCTTGCCGCTGCTACGGGCCGGCTGCATTTCGTGGACTATACCGATAGCCCGGAGCGCTACATGGCAGCAGCCGACGCGTTCTGCCTGCCGAGCTACCGCGAAGGCTTCGGCAGCGTGATCCTGGAGGCAGCGGCCTGCGGGGTGCCGGCCATTGGCTCACGCATCTACGGGGTGACCGATGCCATCGAGGACGGGAAGAGCGGTCTGCTGTTTCCGCCTCGCGATGTCGGGGCGCTGGCGGGGTGCATGCTGCGTCTGCACGATGATCGTGCGCTCAGGAATAGCATGGGCGCGTATGCCGGAGTCCGGGCCGAAAAGGTCTTTTCCAGTGCGAGGGTTACAGAGGCATGGCTGGAATACTATGATGCGCTGCTGTGAAACGCCTTTTCGACTTTTCCGTGGCCCTGTTGATACTGGCGGCCGTCTGGCCGTTGCTGGTGCTGGTCGCCGTGCTTGTTCGCCTGCGCCTGGGTTCGCCGGTGCTGTTCCGGCAGCAGCGGCCCGGCCTGCATGCCCGCCCCTTTTATATCTACAAGTTCCGCACCATGACTGATGCGCGCGATGCACAGGGCGAGCTGTTGCCCGATGCCGAGCGGCTCACCCCGCTGGGGCGCCTGATGCGCCGGCTCAGCCTTGATGAGCTGCCGCAGCTGCTGAATGTGCTCACCGGTAAACTGAGTCTGGTCGGGCCGCGCCCGCTGCTGATGGAGTATCTTCCGCTGTATTCGCCCGAGCAGGCCCGCCGTCACGAGGTTCGGCCGGGCATCACCGGCTGGGCGCAGGTGAACGGTCGCAATGCGATCAGCTGGGAGGAGCGCTTCAGGCTCGATGTGTGGTACGTGGATCACCGCTCCTTCCTGCTGGATATGAAAATCCTCTGGATGACGCTGCTCAAGGTGGTGAAATCCGAAGGAGTCAGCCAGCAGGGGCATGCCACGATGGAAAAATTCAGGGGTTCGGCTTGATGGACGGTTTATTGATTTTCGGTGCAGGCGGGCATGGCAAGGTGGTTGCGGAAACCGCCGAGGCAATCGGCGGTTTCGAGCCGATATGTTTTCTGGATGACGCATTCGCCCGTCTGAATGGCAGCAGGCGCTGGCCCGTGCTGGGTCCTGACGGATATGCCAGCCGTTTTGCCGATTGCGCAGCAGTGGTGGGCATCGGGAATGCAGCGAGAAGACTGGAGCTGCTGGCCGAATTGGCCGCTGCCGGCTTCAAGCTCCCCGTTCTCTGTCACCCCGCTGCCCGGATCAGTCCATCGGCCAGGCTCGGCGAGGGCACGGTCGTGTTCGCTGGCGCGGTGATCCAGGCCGATGCCCGTCTCGGGCGCGGCGTGATCGTTAACACGTTGGCCGGCGTGGACCACGACTGCGCGCTTGCCGACGGCGTGCATGTCTGCCCGGGCGCACATCTCGGCGGGGATGTGACGGTGGGCGAGGGAAGCTGGCTCGGCATCGGCTGCTCGGTGAAGCATGGGGTGCGCATCGGGCGCGGCGTGACCGTGGGTGCCGGGGCGGCCGTTATCGATGATGTGGCGGACGGGCTGACCGTGGTTGGTTGCCCGGCGCGACCGAAAGGGAGCAGCCGTTGAGCGGTGCAAGGATGCGTTTTTCCGGCTGGCCGGTGTTTGCCGCCGACGAGATCGAGGCGGTGCAGGGTGTGCTGGCCTCCGGCAAGGTGAATTACTGGACCGGGCCGCACGGCAAGGCCTTCGAGCAGGAATTCGCCGCCTACCACGGCGGCGGACATGCCGTGGCTCTGGCCAACGGCACGCTGGCGCTGGAAATCGCGCTGCGCGCGCTGGGCATCGGAGCCGGCGACGAGGTGGTGGTGCCGTGCCGCACCTTCATTGCCACGGCCAGTTCGGTGGCGGCAGTCGGCGCGCGGCCGGTGGTGGCCGATGTGGAGCCGGCTTCCGGCAATGTCACGGCGGCAGGCATCGAGGCTGCGCTGACGCCGACGACCCGGGCGGTGATTGTCGTTCACCTGGGCGGCCTGCCATGCGAGATGGATGCCATCGCGGCCCTATGCAAGGCGCGCGGCCTGAAGCTGATCGAGGATTGCGCGCAGGCCATCGGTGCCGAATATCGGGGCCGCAAGGTCGGCACGCTGGGCGATGCGGCGGCGTTCTCATTCTGCCAGGACAAGATCGTTTCCACCGGCGGCGAGGGCGGCATGCTGCTGCTTCCGGACGAGGCCAGCTGGCGACGCGCATGGTCGTACAAGGATCACGGCAAGAATCCGGACAAGGCGCTGAAGGGCTCGGGCGGCGGCGGAACCTTTGTCTGGCTGCACGACGAATTCGGCAGCAATGCCCGCATGACCGAGATGCAGGCGGCCATCGGGCGCCTGCAACTGGGCAAGCTGGATGACTGGACTGCCCGGCGGCGGGCCAATGCCGCTGTGCTGGCCGGTGCCCTGGGTGATACACCGGGCCTGCTGGCCGATGCCATCCCGGCATACATGGAACATGCGGCTTACCGCTTCTACCTGCGCGTGGACGAGGCGGCGCTGAACGAGGGCTGGGATCGCGACCGCATCGTGCGCGATGTAGCAGCCGGGGGCGTGCCTTGCTTCCAGGGCAGTTGTTCCGAGATATACCGCGAGGCGGCCTTTGAGAAGCATGGCTTTGCACCGGCCAAGCGACTACCCGGGGCGATGCAGCTGGATCGCACCTCGTTGTGCCTGCTCTGTCATCCCACGCTGGATAGCGAACACATGCAGCAGATGGCGGATGTTTTGAATGCCGTGATGCAGAAGGCGACTGGATGAGCGTAAAAACCGGCACAAAATGGTGGCAGACCCCGCTCTCCGTGTTGGTGCATGATCTGTGCTGGGTTCCGATCGCCGCGTGGGCGGCTTTCTGGTTGCGTTTCAATCTGGAGGGAATCCCTTCGTATTATGTGGAATCGGTACATCTGCTGATCGCGGTGTCGCTTCCCTTGCAGTTTGTCGTGTTCTGGATGTCCGGCCTGTATCGCGGAGTATGGCGATTTGCTTCCCTGCCCGATCTGATGCGCATCCTTCGCGCGGTCGCCATCGGTGTATTCCTGACTTTCATGGTCATCTTCATCTGGGACCGGCTGGCTGGTATGCCGCGCTCCGTGCTGGTGGTGTACCCCGCGATCCTCGCCCTGGGCCTGGCCCTGCCGAGGCTGGCTTACCGTTGGTGGAAGGACCGCTCGCTGCAGTTCGGCGAGGCAAGACCGCGCGCGTTGATCATCGGCGCGGGTTCGGCCGGTGAGCAGTTGGTGCGCGAATTGCTCAAATCCGGTCCGTACGAGGCTGTAGGCTTTCTCGACGATGCCGATCGCCGCCAGGGGCAGGAGTTGCACGGTGTGCGTGTAGTCGGGCGGCTTTCAGACCTGCCCCATACGCTGCGCAACCTGTCCGTAGATACGGTGCTGCTGGCCATTCCGAGTGCGCCGCGCCAACTGGTTCAGCAGGTGAACGAAGTGTGCCGCGAGCACGGTATCACCTGCCGTACATTGCCCTCGCTGGCGGAGCTGGCCGACGGGCGGGTGGCGGTCAGCCAGCTGCGCGAGGTGACCATCGAGGATGTGCTCGGGCGCGAAGCGGTCAGCCTCGATGATGCGGCGATAGCCGACTTTATCGCCGGCAAGTGCGTGCTGGTGACCGGCGCCGGCGGTTCGATCGGTTCCGAGTTGTGCCGGCAGGTGCTGCGCGCCGGAGCCTCAAGGCTGGTGATGGTGGATCACGGCGAGTTCAATCTCTACAACATCGAGCAGGAGCTGCGCGGGGGGGCGGGTCCGGATTCCGGCGATGCCTGTGTGCCGCTGCTCGGCGATGTGCGCGATGCGAACCGCATGCGCTGGATTTTCGAGGCCTACAGGCCGCAGGTGCTGTTCCATGCCGCGGCGTATAAGCATGTGCCGCTGGTCGAGGAGAATCCCGCCGAGGGCACGCGTACCAACCTGCACGGCACCGCGCAGATGGCCGACCTGGCCGTGGAATTCGGGGTGGAGAAGATGGTGCTGGTTTCCACCGACAAGGCCGTTAACCCGGCCAATGTGATGGGTGCGACCAAGCGCGCGGCCGAGATCTACTGCCAGAACCTGGCGGCGCGCAGCACCGGCACCGCATTCATCACCACGCGTTTCGGCAATGTGCTCGGCTCGGCCGGCAGCGTGGTGCCGAAGTTCCGCAAGCAGATCGCTGCGGGCGGCCCGGTCACCGTCACCCATCCGGACATGACGCGCTACTTCATGACCATCCCCGAGGCCGTGAGTCTGATCCTGCAGGCCGGCTCGATGGGAGAGGGTGGCGAGATTTTCGTGCTCGATATGGGCGAACCGGTGAAGATCGTGGATCTGGCCGAGCAGATGATCCGGCTATCCGGACTGACGCCCGGCGAGGATATCGCCATTGAGTTCACGGGCCTGAGGCCCGGCGAGAAGATGTACGAGGAGTTGTTCCACGACGCCGAGCCCCTGCAGCCCACGCATCATGCCAAGATCATGCTGGCCCGCTCCCGGCAGGTGGACTGGGATGCCTTCACCGGCGATGTGAAGCGGCTTGGCGAGGCATGCACGCGTCGCGACCTGTCCGAGGTGCGCCGCCTGCTCAAGGTGCTGGTTCCCGAGTTTGCTCCCGACCAGGTCGGGCCAGCCGAAGGTTCGCAGGAAGCATCCCCGCCTCCGACGACACATTGATCGTCGATATCGCGGTTTTCTCGCCGCTGCGCGGCAGTTTCAGCTATCTCTGGCCTGATTCCCTCGGCGAACCCGTGCCCGGCCTGCGCGTGCGGGTGCCGTTCGGGCGCAGTACGCGCAGCGGCCTGGTGACCGGCATTCGGGAGGCACAGGGGCATGACGAAGCCGGGCTTAAAACAGTGATCGACCGGCTGGATGCCACGCCCCTGTACGACGCGGCCCGCTTGCGCTGGCTGGCGCGCGCCGGCCGCTACTATGCGGCCTCGCCCGGCGAGATGGCCGAAACCGCCTTCGCCTGGGCGGCCAGCGAGGACAAGCGCCGCTGGCGCATCGGGAGCAGGGAAGGGCTTGAGGCCTTCGATGCGCCGCTGGCCGGAGCCTTCGGCAAGCGCTCGGTGCTCTCAGGCGGGGCACTGGGCCGCAAGCTGCCGCACGATGGTTTTTATCACCGTTTGAATCTCGCCGCCGCAGCAGACCTGCTGCTCGAAGAAACCTCGCCCCCCGATGCCGGTGATGTTGGCGGCTCTGCATCCAAAGAGGCGATTCCCGCGCAGCTGAACCCGGCGCAGCAGGATGCGCTGGATAGCATCCTGTCTGCCGAAGGATTTGCCCCGTTCCTGCTGTTCGGCTGCACCGGCTCGGGCAAGACCGAGGTGTACCTGCGCGCCGCTGCCGAACGTATCAGGGCCGGCGGCAAGGTGTTGATCCTGGTGCCGGAAATCGGCCTGACCCCGCAATGGCTGGATCGACTGCGCTCGCGCTTTTCGCGCGTGGCGGTGTGGCATTCCGGGCTTTCCGATGTCGAGCGGCTGGCCATGCGCCGCGAGCTTTCCGAGGCGGAGGTGCTGGTCGGTACGCGTTCGGCGCTGTTTCTGCCGCTTCCGGAACTGGCCATGATCGTGGTTGATGAGGAGCACGACACCTCGTTCAAGCAGCAGGAAGGCGTGCACTACCATGCCCGCGACCTGGCCGTGCTGCTGGCCCAGGAGGCCGGGGTGCCGGTGGTGCTGGGCAGCGCCACGCCGGGCCTGGAAAGCTGGCAGCGTGCCGGCGAGGGTCGCTACGGGTTGCTGGAGCTTCCCGAGCGCATCAGCCCGCATGCCGCGCCGGTGATTGAGCCGGTGGACATGCGCGGCGTCGAGGCGCCGCTGTCGGGTGAACTGATCGCTGCGCTGAAGGCCGTGAAGGATGAAGGGCGGCAATCGCTGCTGTACCTGAACCGGCGCGGCTATGCACCGGCGCTGATGTGCGGCGCGTGCGGCGATGTGCCCGAATGTCCGGCCTGTTCGCTACGCCTGACCCTGCATCGCAAGCGTCGCCAGTTGCGCTGCCATGCCTGCGGTTTTGTACGCCCCGTGCCGGTTATCTGCGAGGCCTGCGGAGAGGAGGCGCTGCTGCCGATGGGCGAGGGCACGGAGAAGGTGGAAGAACAGTTGCAGGAGGCGCTGCCGGAGCTTTCGTTTGCCCGGCTGGATCGCGACACGGTGCGCGGCGCAGGGGCCCTGATGCAGCGGCTCGACGATTTCGCCGCCGGGCGGCTGGATTGCCTGATCGGAACGCAGATGCTGGTCAAGGGACATCACTTCCCGAATGTCACGCTGGTCGGCGTGGTGAATGCCGACCTCGGGCTTTCGATGCCGGATTTCCGCGCCGGGGAGCGCTGGTGGCAGCAGCTCACCCAGGTGATCGGACGCACCGGCCGCGGGGCGCATGCCGGGCGGGTGATCGTGCAGACGCGCAACCCGGGCATGGCCTGGCTTTCACGCATCGGCGATGAGCAGGCAAGGCAGACGCTGAGCGACGAGCTGGAGCTGCGCCGGGCGCTGCAGTATCCGCCTTTTGCACGCTGGGTGCGTCTTACCCTGTCCGCCGTGCGGGCCGATGCGGCGCGTGAGGCCGGCGAGATGCTGGCGGCGCGCTGTACGCACCTGCCGGAGCCGGTTCGTTGCGCGGGGCCGATGCCGTGCTCGGTGGAGCGGCTGGCGGGACGATACCGCTTCGAGATCGTGCTGCGCGATGCCACGGGGAAGCATTTGCCCTGGGTGCTGGAGCCGCTGCTGTCGGGGCTGAGGCTGGCCTCGGCGGTGAGGTTGAAGGTGGATGTCGATCCGCTGGACATGATGTAATCCAGGATCTTGATGTTTTACGTAAAGCGTAATAACCTGAGCCGGTGATCAGGACATTTGCCGACAAGGCAACGGCCGCCATTTTCGCAGGGTACAAGGCCAGAGCCCTGCCGCCGGAGATTCAGCAGCGGGCACGCGAGAAGCTGTTAATGCTGCACCATGCAGTCAGCCTTGATGATTTGCGTTTGCCGCCGGCTAACAGGCTTGAGGCATTAAGCGGAGACCGGAAAGGTCAGCACAGCATCCGCATCAACCGGCAATGGCGCATTTGTTTCGTCTGGAGCAATGGCGATGTTCACGATGTGATAATTGCGGATTATCACTAAGGAGGTTGGATGATGAGTATTCGCATGGAAGACGTAAGCGGGCTGGATTTCTCTACCGTGGCAAGTCGCGAGCGGCTGGCTCCGGTCGCGCCGGGAGATATTCTGTTGCACGAGTTCATGGAGCCGATGCAGCTTTCCGCCAATGCTCTGGCAAAGGCACTGAAGGTTCCGACCAACCGGGTGACCGGTATCCTGAATGGCACGCGTAACATCACCGCCGACACGGCTCTTCGCCTGCAAGCTGCCTTCGGTGTATCCGCATCCTTCTGGCTCGGCTTGCAAAGTCAGTACAACCTCGAACTTGCCGAGGCCGAGTTCGCCGGAAAAATTGCCGAAGAAGTGCATCGTTTTGCGGCGTGATGCCGGAGCATGGTTGGGGCGATTGCCCTGGATGGTTCGTCTGGATGTGGATGTCGGTCTGCTGGATATAATGGAGCCAGCACGCTCCTGAATGGATGCTTTCTTCCTTGTTGCGCGGCCAGGAAAGAAGCTCACTCAGGGCTCGGTCGAATTGAAGGCGCTCGGGGCGTGGGGCGGGATGCCACGGGGCGAAAAGGTCGCCTTCGGGTCGCATCTGTAACTGCCCCCGCAGTCAGAATCGCCGGGCAAATGGCAAAAGCCATGCGTGTTGGCGCGTTTCACTCCGGCGGGGTTGTCGCTATGCTTCGCGGCATGGCCATTCGTGAAATCCTGACCTATCCCGACCCCAAGCTGCGCGAGGTGGCCGAGCCCGTTTCCGACGTGGACAGCGCTGCGCTGCGCGAGCTGGTGCAGGACATGGCCGATTCGATGTACGACGCGCCCGGCGTGGGCCTGGCCGCCACCCAGCTCGGCGTGCCGCTGCGCGTTGTGGTGACCGATACCCGCTGGCGGGAAGAGGACCGGGTGCGTGACCTGCAGGTGTGGATCAACCCTGAAATCAGCCGCCGCGCGGGCGAGGCGGTGTACGAGGAAGGCTGCCTTTCGGTGCCCGGCATCTACGAGGATGTGAAGCGCGCCGGGGAGATTACGCTCAGCTGGCAGGATTTGGAGGGCAATCGCCATACCGCCGATTTCGACGGCTTCCAGGCCGTGGCCCTGCAGCATGAATTCGACCATCTTGACGGCAGACTGTTCATCGACCTGTTGCCGCCGATCAAGCAGAAATTGCTGAAGAAAAAACTGCACAAGCGCAAGAAGCTGAGTTGATGCGCGTTGTTTTCGCGGGTACGCCCGCCTTTTCCGTTCCCTGCCTTGAAGCCCTGTTGAACACCCCCGATGTGGAGGTGGTCGGCGTGGCCTCGCAGCCCGACCGTCCGGCCGGGCGCGGCATGAAGCTGACCGCCAGCCCCGTGAAGCAGGCCGCGCTGGCGGCCGGGCTGGATGTCATCACCCCCGAGCGCCTGCGTGGCAACGATGACGCGCTGGCCTGGCTGCGCGACAAGCGGCCCGATGTGCTGGTGGTGGTGGCCTTCGGCATGATCCTGCCTGTTGAGTGGCTCGATGCGCCGCGAATTGCCCCGCTGAATGTGCATGCCTCGCTGCTGCCGCGCTGGCGCGGCGCCGCACCGATTGAAAGGGCCTTCCTGGCCGGTGACGACGAGACCGGGGTGTGCATCATGCACATGGAGGAAGGGCTGGATACCGGCGGGGTGTACGCAGTGAGCAGCCTGCCGATCGGGCCGGAGACCACCGGGGCCGATCTGTGGGAAAGCCTGTCCGGGCTTGGCGCGGAGTTGCTCATCGGGAGCCTGCCGGGTATCGCCAGCGGCGCCATGCAAGCCGCGGAGCAGGACGAATCGCAGGTCACCTATGCGGCCAAGCTGAGCAGCGGGGAGCGCATCATCGACTGGAGCAGGCCGGCCTCGCTGGTGGATCGACAGGTGCGCTGTTTCTCGCCGCGCCCCGGGGCGCGCACGCTGCTGGGCGGTAAATGGTTGAAGGTGATAAAGGGGGAACCGTGCGACGGGCATAGCGCATTGCCGGCCGGAAGCGTGGCCGATGATGCGCTGGGCATTGCCTGCGGCGATGGCTCGCTGTATCGCATCCTGATGTTGCAACCCGAGGGCAGGAAGGCGATGGCCGCTGCCGATTTCCTGCGCGGCAGGCCGCTGGGGCGGGGAGATGTGTTGGGGGGAGAAGTGCTCGGCGGGGACGCGCTTGGCAGCTGAGATGCGGATTCACGTGCTGCCCTCCGCGGTGGCCAACCGCATTGCCGCCGGCGAGGTGGTTGAACGCCCGGCCTCCATCGTCAAGGAACTGGTGGAAAACAGCCTCGATGCCGGGGCGACGCGCATCCGCGTTGCCATCGAGCAGGCCGGTCGCAGGCTGATCGAGATCGAGGACGACGGCTGCGGCATGTTCCGGGACGACGCCCTGCTTTCCCTGAAGCGCCATGCCACCAGCAAGATATCCGATGCAGAGGACCTGTCCGCCATCGCCAGTCACGGCTTCCGCGGCGAGGCGCTGCCGTCCATCGTGTCGGTGTGCCGCTTCGACATGCAGACGGCGCTGGCCGATGCTGATGTCGGCACGGCCATCGTGTGCGATGGCGGCGACGATGTGTCCGTGGCCCCGGCCGCGCCGCGCCGCGGCACGCGCATCCGGGTGCGCGACCTGTTTTTCAACACCCCGGCAAGGCAGCGCTTCCTGCGCACCGAGCGCACCGAGGAGGCGGTGATCGTCGAATCGCTGCGCAGCCTCGCCCTGGCCAACCCGGCCACCGGTTTCCAGCTTACCTGCGACGGGCGCAAGCGGCTGGATGTTCCGGCAGGGCAGAGCCGCGAGGCGCGCATCGCGGGCATACTCGGCCGGCAGTTCATGGACAACCAGCAGCCGCATACCGAGGCCTTCGAGGGGGTGCACGTGGCCGGTTTCTTCGCCCTGCCGACGCATCATCACAGGGATGCCGGGCGCATGTATTTCTTCATCAACGGCCGCGTGGTGCACGACCGCCAGCTGATCTCGGCGCTCAAGGCCGGTTACCGCGATGTGCTGTTCCACGACCGTTTCCCGCAGGCTGTGCTGTGGGTCGAGATGGACCCTGCCGAGGTGGATGTGAACGTGCATCCGGCCAAGCGCGAGGTGCGCTTCAGGCAGCCGCAGGCGGTGCGCGGCGCGGTGGTCAATGCCGTGCGTGCGGCCATCTCGCGCATGGGCCAGCGGGTGTCCGATGCGACCACGGCGCAGGCTTTGCGTGCCATGGGTTCCGGCTCGCCCGCATCATCCATGCGGCCCCCGATGCCGACATCGCAAGGCAAGGACGACGCGGCCTGGCGGCAGGGCCTGCAGCACCTGTTCACCGGCCTTTCGGCCTCGCAACGGGACGGGGAGACACAGGGCGGGGTCGCCGAGCCGGGGCAGGCGTTCGATTCGGCGCAGGGCGGGGAGGCATCGCAGGCCCTGCATCTCGGCCAGCCGCTGGCACAGATTCATCGCTGCTATATCGTCGCGCAGAGTGAGCAGGGCATCGTGCTGGTGGACCAGCATGCCGCCGCCGAGCGCATCACCTACGAACGACTGAAACGGCAACTGGCCGACGGCAGGCTTGCCCGGCAGATGCTGCTTACGCCTGCCGAGTGGCATCCGGATGCATCCACCAGTGCCTGGCTGCACGAGCATGGCGAGGCGCTTCAGGTTTACGGTTTCGAGATCGAGGCGAGGGGCGAGGAGGCATTTGCCATTACCGCCGTGCCGGCGATGCTCGGCGGCGAGTCGCCGCTGGAAATGGCGGGCGAGCTGACCGCCTCGTTGCGCGCCACCGGCGCGGGTGCCGAGGGCCGGGGCCGGGTGCTGGAGCGCTGGCTGGGCAACCGCGCCTGCAAGGGCTCGCTCAAGGCCGGCCGGCTGTTGCGTCACGAGGAGCAGGAATCGCTGCTGCGCGAGATGGAGCGCACGCCGAATATCGCGCAGTGCAACCACGGCCGGCCGACCTATGTGCGCCTGTCGCTGGGTGAACTGGACGGCTTGTTCGGCAGGAGAGGATGATGGCGGGGCGCATGGGCAGGGAGGGTGTTGTATGGAGATGAACCACGTTTTACTGACGCTGGTCGGCATCACCGGCTGTGCACTGCTGCTGGCCAGCATCATGCGTGAAATCAAGTTGCCGGCGGCCATCGCTTATATCATCACCGGCGTCATCGTCGGACCGACCGGGCTGGGACTGGTCGAGGATCGCGCACTGTTGACCCACATGGGCGAAATCGGCGTGATCATGTTGCTGTTCTTCGTCGGCATGGAGGTTTCCCTGCCGCGCCTGATCGCCGGCTGGCGTATCGCGGTGCTCGGCACGGCGGCCCAGATCGCCGTGAGTGTGCTGGTGTGCGTGGTGGCAGCGACGTTGTTCGATACCTCGTGGCAGACCGGCGTGCTGTTCGGCTTTATCGTCAGCATGAGTTCCACGGCCGTGGTGCTGACCATGCTGAAGGACTCCGGCGAGCTGGAGCAGCCCTTCGGCCAGAATGCGCTGGGCGTGCTGCTGATGCAGGATCTTGCCATCGTGCCGATGATGATCGTGATCGGCATCCTCGGCGGCGGCGATGAGGGCGCCAGCGCATCGAGTATCGCCGTGCAGCTGGTGGGCGGCACCCTGCTGGTCGGGGCTGCGGTGTACATGATGCGCACCCCCGGCTGGAAGATTCCCGACTGGTTGCACCAGGGCACGGAAAGGCGCGTGATGATGGGCCTGCTGCTGTGCTTCGCGGCGGCCACGATGACCGCGCTGCTCGGGCTTTCCGCGCCGTTCGGCGCCTTCCTGGCAGGCATGCTGCTGCATGCCACCGACCAGTCCGACTGGGTGGAGGAGCACCTGCGCTCGCTGTACATCGTGTTCGTGGCCATCTTCTTCCTGTCGGTCGGCATGCTGGTGGACGCGCATTTCGTGCTCGGCCACCTGCCGCTGATGTTCGGCCTGACGCTGGCCGTCTTGCTGCTGAACTCCGGTATCAATTCCATCGTGCTGCGCATGCTCGGCGAACGCTGGCCGGTGGCGCTGCTCACCGGCGGCGTGCTCGGCCAGATCGGCGAGTTCTCCTTCCTGCTGGCCGCCATGGGACTGTCGTACGGGCTGATGAACGAGGATGCGCACCGCATCATCATGGCGGTGATCGCGCTTTCCCTGATGATCAGCCCGCTTTGGATGATGATCATCAGGAACCTGATCCGCAGGGGCGCGCTCGATTGATGCAGGCGCAGGCCTCGATGCGGGTGGCCGATTGCCGATGAACGATGCCGTGAATCCGCCGGGTGACCAGGAAGCGCTGCGCCCCGGGTGCGGACAGCCAGGACGCGAGGAGTGATGTTTGGCGAATCCAAATGAGCGACGAGCAACGCCGGATGGTGGCACCCGGGGTGCAGCGCTGCGTGCCGTGGCCCTGATGGGGCCAACCGGCAGCGGCAAATCCGGCATGGCCCTGCCCCTGTGCGAGGCTGCCGGGGCCGCCATCGTCTGCTGCGATTCGATGCAGGTGTACCGGCACCTGGATATCGGCACGGCCAAGGCGAGCCGGGAGGACCAGGCGCGCGTGCCGCATGCGTTGCTCGATTGCTGCGAGCTGCCCGATGCCTTTTCGGCGGCGCGATGGGCCGCGATGGCAGCCGATGCAATCCGCAGCGAAAATGATGCGGGCCGGGTGCCGCTGATCGTCGGCGGTACGGGGCTGTACCTGCGCGCGCTGGTGGAGGGCTTCTCGGATATCCCGCCGGAGAAGCCGGGGGTGCGCGAGGGCCTGTTTCGCAGGCTGGAAGCAGAAGGTATCGAGGCGCTGCACGCCGAATTGGGCGCTGTGGATGCGAAGACCGCAGAGCGTCTGCATGCCACCGACACGCAGCGCATCCTGCGCGCGCTTGCGGTGTATCACAGCAGCGGGCGGGCCTTGTCCGAATGGTTGAGCCGGGGGCCGCAGGCCATGCCCGGCAATATCCCGGTGTTCGTGCTGGAGGTGCCGCGCGAGCGGTTGCGCGAGCGCATAGCCGGGCGCTTTCATGCCATGCTGGGGAACGGCTGGCTCGACGAGGTGCACTGGCTGGACGACCTGCATCTGCCCGGTACGCATCCTGCCATGCGCGCCGTCGGTTACCGGCAGTTGCTGGCGCATGTGCGCGGCGAGAGCAGCCTTGAGAAGGCGGCGAGCGAAGGCATCACGGCCACGCGTCACTATGCCAAGCGGCAGGTCACCTGGTTTTCGAACCAGACCCCGGATGCAGTGCGCGGCGATGCCGACAGGCTTGCCCCCCTGATCGCCGGGGCGCTGGCAACAGCGAGAAAGGAATTGCATGCATCATGAGCGGAAGCTGGGAACAGGACGATAGCAAGGACGCGGTGATTGCCGTGCATCCGGAGCTGCTGGCCACGGCCGGCGGGGAGTCGGCGAGGGCGGCGCGCGCGGCCGAGTTCGACCGGCTGGTAATCGCCAGCGATTGCGAGCTGGTCGATTCGATCGTGCTGCCGGTTCGTAAGCCGCGCTCGGGCACGCTGCTCGGCAGCGGGCAGATCGAGCAGGTGGGCCTGCAGGCGAAGGCGTGCGAGGCGAAGGTGGTGTTCGTGGATCATCCGCTTTCGCCGGTGCAGCAGCGCAACCTGGAGAAGGCCTGGGATACCAAGGTGGTGGACCGCACCGGCCTGATCCTGGAGATCTTCGCGGCACGGGCGCGAACCCGCGAGGGCGCGATGCAGGTGGAACTGGCCAGCCTGAACTACCAGATCAGCCGGCTGGTTCGCAGCTGGACCCATCTGGAGCGCCAGCGCGGCGGCTTCGGCTTCCTCGGCGGCCCGGGCGAGCGCCAGCTGGAACTGGATAAGCGCATGATTCGCGGCCGTATCCGGCAGATCGAGCAGGACCTGGTCGGCGTGCGCCGCATGCGCGCCACCCAGCGCGCCGGGCGGCGGCGCAAGGAAATCCCGACGGTGGCGCTGGTCGGTTATACCAATGCCGGCAAGTCCACGCTGTTCAACCGGCTGACCCGCGCCGGGGTGTTTGCCGCCGACCTGCTGTTTGCCACGCTCGACCCGACGCTCCGCAAGCTGGAGCTGGACGGCGGCCATGCATTGATGCTGTCCGATACCGTGGGCTTCGTGCAGGAGCTGCCGCATGAGCTGGTGGAGGCCTTCCGCGCCACGCTGGAGGAGGTGGTGGAGGCGGACCTGATCCTGCATGTGCGCGATGCCGCCGATGACCAGGTGATGGAACAGGGCAAGGTGGTCAACGAGACCCTGAAGATGATCATGCACGAGGCCGGCGCGGATATGCGCACACCGCCGATGATCGAGGTGTGGAACAAGACCGACCTGGCTCCGCAGGTGGTGTCGCGCATCACCCCGGAGATCGACGGCAGCCGGGTGGCCTTGTCCGCGGCCACCGGCGAAGGCGTGGACGGCCTGTTGTCCCTGCTGCGCGACTGGCTGGAGGTGCAGATGACGGAGACGCAGCTGCGTATTCCGCTGACCAACGGCAAGGCGCTGGCCTGGTGCCATGCCAACGGGCGGGTGCTGCACCAGGAGCACGACGGCGAGGATATGCTGGTCACGCTGCGCATGTCGCAGGCCGCGCTCGGCCGCTTGCGCGGCCTGCCGGGCATGAATGCGGCGGGGGTTGCACTGGCCGAAGAGCATGATGATGCGCAGGGTGGCGATGGGCAGGCCGGCGATGCACAGGGTGGTGACGGCCCGGCCTGAAGCAGCCTTGAATCCTGTCCCCGGTGGGGCAGAGTACATGCCGGGAAAAGAAATCAGAAGGAAGGGGATCAGATGCTCAAGCATGTGAGAAAAGAGGCGCGTCATTTTACCCGGGTACGGTTTTCCACGCGTGCCGAGGTGGAGGTGGCCGGCCATACCGTGCGCGGCGACGTGGTGGATATGAGCATGAGCGGCATTTATATGCGCAGCGGCGTAGCGGTGAAGACCGGTGATGATTGCGAGGTGCGCATTATCCTGGGCAATGACGATCCGATGGTGCTGCATGCCCTCGGCCATGTGGCACGATGCGACGCGCACGGCTTTGCCATTGCCTTCAGCGGCTTCTACTGCGAGAGCGATACCAGGCTGAAACGGGTGATCATGTACAATGTGGACAATCCCGAGGTGGTGGAGAAAGAGCTTGAGCAGGGACCCAAGCTGAAGGTGATTTAACCCGGGGGCGGTAGCGAGCCGACCCTTTCAGTCCGGCGCATCGCCACCATCAAACGCATTCGTATCCAGGGATAAAAAAAGGCCCCGCTTCTGGCGGGGCCTTTGTTGTGTCGGGCGGGATCAGGCGCCGCCCCCGGGTTGCGGTGCCGGGGCCTGTTGCTGCTGGTTTTCGCCCACGTTCGCTTTGGCTTCCTTGGTCACCGTGACGTTGAAGGAGGCGGATTTCACATCCTTCATGTCGCCATTCTGCACGATTCGGCTCACCTTGATATTCAGGCGGTTCACGCCCAGCGGCGCCTTGTCGCGGTTGATGGTCACCTTGCCGGTCACCTCGTCCACCTCGATGTAATCCGGCAACGGCTGGCCATCCGGCAGGGTGCCCGTATAGATGATGTCGCCGATCAGGTCGGTGGTCGGCAGGACCACTTCGAAGCTGTCCGGCGAGATCTGCACGATCTGGCCGGCCAGCGCCTGGTCCACGTTCATCGTGTTGCCGCGGTTCACATCCGGCAGCCTGTTGGCGGCGGGGCGCGCGCCGGTGGGTGCCGTGCGCTGCGGACCGGCGGCACTCGGGGTGTTCAGCGCGGCGTTCAGCGTGGCTTCCGCACCCGTGGTCGTGCCGGTGTCCGCGGCTCCGGTATCGGCGGTGGTGCCTGCATCAGCGGTGGAAGCCGTATCCACCTGCGAGAGCGTGGTCTGGCTCAGCGATTCGCGCACGGTGTCGATGACCGGCGTGCCCGCATCCTCGGTGCCCACGCCGGAGCTCGGTGTCGTGAATCCGCCGCTCGCCGCATCGGGGGTCGGGGTGCTGGTGATCAGCGTGGACGGGTCCACGTTGCTCATGTTGAAGCTCACGAGCTTCTCGGGGCTCAGGTTGCCGGCCTGGTCGGTCTGGCGGGCGTGCAGTGTGTGGTCGCCCGAGGAGAGGCGCACGCTGGCCAGCGACCAGATACCGTTGGAAGCCACGGTGGTGGTGCCGAGCAGCGTGGTGCCATCGGTGTCGTACACGCGCATGGTCGCACCCGGCTCACCGGTGCCGGTCACATCGGTCGTGATCCCGGTGATCTTCGCACCGTCCAGCGGGCCGGTGATGGCCGGCGCGGCCGGCGCGGTCAGGTCAACGATGGCCAGTTCGCCGGTCGTGCTGTCGCTGGTGGCATTGCCGGCCTGGTCGGTCACCGTGGCGGTCACCGCATAGGTGTTGCCCTGTGCGATATTCAGCGTGCCACTGCTCGGCGTGGCGGTGGCCAAGTCGAGCGTCCAGTTGCCGCCGGACGGGGTCACGTTGTAGGTGGCGCCGCCCACGCTCACGGTCAGGGTTTCCGCCGTGACCGTCCCGGAGGCCGTGGCAAGGGTCGCGGTGCCGGTGATGACCGGGGTGGTGCTTTCGCTGGTCAGCGAGACCACCGTCGGCGCGGCAGGCGCGCCGGTGTCAATGATCAGGTGGCCTGCCGGGTAGCCGGCCACGGTGGAGGCAAAGGGATCGGTCTTGAGATTCCCGGCCGCATCGTAGGTCTTGCCGAAATAGTCATAGCCGCCGTCGGCCAGCGTGACGCCGGCGCTACCCATATTGAACGACCAGTTGCCGCCCGAGCCGGTGAAGCCCGGCGTGGTACCCATGGTGTAGTCCACGCCCGAGAAGCGGATCACGAAGCTGCCGCCTGCATCCACCGAGCTTGAATCATAGGTACCGGTGATGGTCGGCGATGCATTGTTGGTGACCAGGAAGTTCGCGGTTGCAGCGACGGTCGGGGCAAGCGTGTCAATGATCAGCTCGCCGGTGGAGGTGTCGCCGGTGGCATTGCCCGCGGTATCGGTCACGGTGGCGACCACCTGGTATGTTCCGTCGGTCGGCAGGCTCAGCGTGCCGGAGGCCGGGGTGGCTGTGGAGAGATCAAGGCTCCAGTTGCCGCCGGACGGGGTCACGCTGTACACCGCGCCGCCCACGGTCACGGTGAGGGCCTCACCGGCGCCGAGGGTGGCCGTGCCGGTGATGGTCGGGGTGGAGCTCTG
>Ga0102953_1000811_pt1 | contig 20585 bp, 18 predicted proteins | sample SalPon2A_C_D2_MG_FD_78509 | JGI IMG/M metagenome (GOLD analysis project Ga0102953, IMG submission 78509) | Soil microbial communities from South San Francisco under conditions of wetland restoration - Salt Pond MetaG R2A_C_D2_MG | ecosystem: Environmental > Terrestrial > Soil > Wetlands | place... | reverse complement strand
TCCCGTTGATCTGACCGGCACTGAACAGCCCCGGCAGCCGCTTGGACATCATGGTGATGCCGAGCTGCGTCGGCTGCAACGCGTCGTACTCCACCGCGTAGGCGTACCGCTGGATCACCGCCCTTTCGAAGCCGGGAAGCGTGCGGATCATGTCGTCCTGCAGGATCGGCGGCATCGAGCTGGAGAAGCCCTGCAGGTACACCTCGCTGGTCTCGACCCCGTCGGGCTCCACGAACAGCAGGTGATGGTCGCGATCCGAGAAGCGCACGACCTTGTCCTCGATCGACGGGCAATAGCGCGGGCCCCGCCCCTCGATCTCCCCGCCGTACATCGCGGACTCCTCCAGGTTCGCCTCGATGAGCCGGTGCGTGGCGGGCGTCGTACGCGTCAGCCACGTCGGCATCTCCGTCGCGCGCGGACCGGGCCGCCCGGTGAAGCTCCGCGCCGGACGGTCCGGCGGCACCTCCGTCAGCGACGCGAAGTCCACCGAGTCCGAGCGGATCCGCGGTGGCGTGCCCGTCTTGAAGCGCATCAGCTCGTGCCCGGTCGCGCGGAGGCTCTTCGACAGGTGACGCGCCGGCGCCTCGCCCTGCCTGCCGGCCGCGCGTTGCTGCTTGCCGTACCACACCACCCCCGCCAGGAAGGTGCCGGTGCACAGCACCACGCTCGGCGCACGCAACGACCGCCCGTCGGTGGTCGTCACGCCGGCGAGGCGACCCTGCTCCACCAGCAGCCCGGCGACCTCCGCCCGCACCAGGCGCACGCCGGGGGTCGCTTCCACCAGGGCGCGCGCCGCGCCGGCGTAGCCGTCACGCTCGTTCTGCACCCGCAGCGAGTGCACCGCCGGCCCCTTGCTGGCGTTGAGCGTGCGCGCGTGGATGGCGGTGTCGTCGGCGAGGCGCCCCATCACGCCGCCCAGCGCCACCAGCTCGAACACCAGCTGCGACTTCCCGGGCCCGCCCACGGCAGGGTTGCAGGGCATCACCCCGATCGTGTCCGGGTTGGGCAACACCAGCGCCGTGCGGGCGCCCAGTCGCGCCGCGGCCACGCTCGCCTCGATGCCAGCGTGACCGCCGCCCACGACAATCACGTCGAACTGCATCCCACCGCCACCTTCCACGCCTCGGGCCCGGCTCCCGCCGCGCCTGCCAGGCGTCGCTCACACGCTCAGAGCCTACCCCGCCCGCCGCGCCGTCGTCCTCTCGCCGACGACGCCGCCACCCCGTCCCAGGCGTGCGCCCTGCCTCCGTCCTGCCTCAGGGCGGCCTTGTCCGGAGCGTTCCCGGACCTCCCCAGCCCGGCCCGGCGGGTCTGATAGACTGCGGCCCTGAAGCTCCGCACCGTAGCGGGCAAGGCCCCGGGCGGCGGCGGCGTACGCGCCCGAGGCTGGGCCTCGGCGTCACAAGGAAACGCGAAGCCGGCGCCGGTCCGTGGGAACGGCCACGGCACCGAGCGCCGCCTGTCCGGCGCGCGCCCGGGCCGGAGGCGAACCCGCTGCGGCCAGCACGGCGTGTGGGCGAGGGGACACTGCAGGCATGCTGAGCCGAGACGAAGCCATCTGGGAGGACATCCTCGACGCTGTCCGGGAGGAGATCCCCGAGGTCGAGTACCGAACGTGGTTCCGGCAGGTCAAGCCGCTCGGCTTCGACAACGGCGCCTTCACCGTGGGCGTCCCCCATTCCTTCGCGCGCGACTGGCTGCGGGGCCACTACACCGACATCATCGAGCGCGCCCTCAAGGACCTCGGCGCCGACACCCCGCGGGTCGCCTTCCAGGTGATCCCCTTCCAGACCATCGAGCAGCAGGACATGTTCAGCGCCCACCAGGAGAGCGCGCCCGCCGCGCGCGCCCCGCGGCCCCACCTCAACCCGAAGTACGTGTTCTCCAACTTCGTGGTCGGTCCCAACAACAACCTCGCGCACGCCGCGGCGCTGGCCGTCGCGGAGTCGCCGGGCCGGGCCTACAACCCGCTGTTCCTCTACGGCGACGCCGGGCTGGGCAAGACCCACCTGATGCACGCCGTCGGCCATGCCGTCGCGGAGCGCTACCCCAACCTGGTCGTCGAGTACGCCACCACCGAGGCCTTCACCAACGAGATGATCAACGCCATCCGGGAGGACCGCATGGTGTCCTTCCGCGACCGCTACCGCTCGATCGACCTGCTGCTCATCGACGACATCCAGTTCATCGCCGGCAAGGAGCGCACGCAGGAGGAGTTCTTCCACACCTTCAACGCCCTCTACGAGTCCGGCAAGCAGATCATCCTGTCCTCGGACCGGCCGCCCAAGGACATCCCCACGCTCGAGAAGCGCCTGCGCAGCCGCTTCGAGTGGGGGCTCATCACCGACATCCAGGCGCCCGAGCTCGAGACCCGCATCGCCATCCTGAAGATGAACGCCGAGTACCGCGGCGTGAAGGTGCCGCCCGAGGTCATCGACTACATCGCCCGGCACGTCACCTCCAACATCCGCGAGCTCGAGGGCGCGCTGGTGCGCGCCATCGTCTACGCCTCGATGAACCAGGCCACGCTCGACCGCCAGACGGTGGCCAAGGCGCTCTCGGACGTGTTCGCGCCCAGCGAGCTCAACCTCACCATGGCCGACATCCTGCGCGTCACCGCCTCCCGCTTCGAGGTCAAGCCCGACGACGTGAAGGGCAAGGGGCGCCGCCAGGAGCTGGTGGTGCCGCGCCAGATCGCCATGTACCTCATCCGCGAGCTGACGCCACACTCCTACCCGGAGATCGGCAAGTTCTTCTCCGGCCGCGACCATTCCACGGTCATGTACGCCGTCCAGAAGGTCACCGACCAGCTCGGCAAGGACGATGACCTGGCGCAGCTGCTGCGCGACCTCAAGGCCAGCCTGATGTGACGCCGGCGGCGCCCCAGGAAGACCCCGCGCGCCGCCTCCCCGCCATGCCTTCCGCCAGGCAGCTCCGCGCCACGCGGTTCCGCGCCACCGGCTTCCGCAACGCGGTGTCGTGGCCGCTGCCGTCGAAGCAACCGTCGGCTCCCGGCACCCGCGGCCCCCGCCGCGGAGCCGCCGGCGGCGACCCGGGGAAGCCTCTCGGGGAGCGCCCTCCTGCCCTCTCGCGGCGGCCGCCTGTGGACAAGCCTGTGGATAACGTGTGTACGGGCTGTGGACGCCCCTGTGCAGAACGCACGACCCCGACGCGCCTGTGGACGTCTGTGGATGGTCCGGCGGCTTATCCACAGCGCACGTCCGCTTCTCCACACCGGGCTCCACACCCCATCTGCCGTGACGGCCGTCACATCCACCGCTTTTCCACACTTTCCCCAGGGCCTACGGTTATAGAGGCTCTTCGGGATGTCTCGAGAACCATCACCCCAGTCTCGTGCTTCCTCTCCCAGACCCGGCCCGAACCCATGACGCGCGTTGCCATGCGCTCTCATCAGGTATGCTCGTAGACGATGCCGCACGGGAGACACGCATGAAGGTTCACGTTCCCAAGAAGACCCTGGCTGAGACCCTCGCCCATGTGGAACGCATCATCCCCAGCCGGAGCAGCAACCCTGGGCTCAGCCTCCTCCGCATCGATACCACCCCCGAGGGCATCGAGCTGAGCGGCAGCAACATGGACATCGATATCCGTTCGCGCTTCACCGCCGACGCTCAGGGCGAGGGGAGCTACGCGCTCCCGGCGCACGTCTTCAGCCAGGTGGTGCGGGCGCTGCCCGGCGACGTGGTGGAGCTGGCGTTCGACGACAAGGAGCTCGACATCTCCTCGGCCACCTTCGCCACCAAGCTGCAGCTCATGACGCCGTCGTCGGCCCCGCAGCTCAGCTTCCCGGAGGACCTCGCGGGCGCGGTCGACGCCGCCGCCCTCGTCAAGGCGCTCACCAGCGTTCGCTACGCCGCCGCGGTGGCGGACTACCAGGCGGTCTTCCGAGGGGTGAAGCTCGAGCTCGGCCCGGAGAGGACGCGCGCGGTCGCCACCGACGGCTTCCGGCTCGCCTACTACGACCTCGAGCAGGCCACCGGCCTGGAGGGCGAGATCGTGGTGCCGGCGCGCAGCGTGGACGAGCTCGGCCGCATCCTCGGCGAGGGCGAGGCGCAGCTCGGCCTCTTCGAAGGGCAGTTGAGCGCCCGCAGCGGCGGCTTCAGCCTCAACCTCAAGCTCATGGACGGGACCTTCCCCGACTACGAGCGCATCATCCCCAAGACCTTCCCGGTGTCGGTCACCGTGGACGCGCCCAAGCTGTCCGAGGCGGTGTCGCGCGTGGCCCTGATGGCGGACAAGACCGCCAACAACCGGGTGGATCTCTTCGTCAAGGACGGAACGCTGCAGATCACCGCCGAGGGCTCCTACGGCCGTTCACAGGAGTCCATGGAGGTGCTTCAGGAGGGCACGGATCCGGAGATCGCCCTCGCCTACAACGCCAAGTACCTGGTCGACGCTCTGGGGCCGGTGGCAGGCGACGTTCGCCTGTCCTTCTCCGGCGGCGGGCCGTCCTCGTCGCCGAGCGTCATGGCCGACCTCGGTGACCCCAGCTACCTGGCGATGGTCGTACCACTCCGGACAGGCTGACGCGGTAGGCACGCGCCACGTGCGCGGCGGCCCACGGCGGGTAGCCTGGGCCCCGTGGGCTGCAGCGCGCGGACGGCCCGCCGGGCGGTCACCGCGCAGTGATTAGGGAGGACCCACCATGACCATCATCGAAGACGTGCGTGCGCTCGAGCTCCTCGACTCACGCGGCAACCCCACCGTGAGCGCCACGGTCACCCTCTCGAGCGGCGTGCAGGGCTCCGCGGTGGTGCCCTCCGGGGCATCGACGGGCGTGCACGAGGCGGTCGAGCTGCGTGACGGCGGCGACCGCTTCCTCGGCAAGGGCGTGCAGAAGGCGGTGGCCCACGTCACGGACGAGATCGCGCCGGCCATCATCGGCCTGGACGCGCTCGACCAGGCCGGCCTCGATCGCACCATGATCGACCTGGACGGCAGCGTCAACAAGGGCAACCTCGGCGCCAACGCCATCCTGGCCGTGTCGCTGGCGACCGCCCGCGCGGCGGCGGCTGCCCTGGAGGTGCCGCTCTACGCCCACCTGGGCGGCGTGGCCGGGCGCACCCTGCCGGTGCCCATGATGAACGTGCTCAACGGCGGCCGGCACGCCGACAACAACGTCGACATGCAGGAGTTCATGCTCGTCCCGGCCGGCTTCGAGCGCTTCTCGGAGGCGCTGCGGGCGGGCGTGGAGACCTTCCACCACCTCAAGAAGGTGCTCGCCGCGCGCGGCTACAACACCAACGTGGGCGACGAGGGGGGCTTCGCGCCCGATCTCAAGAGCAACCGCGAGGCGCTGGACGTGCTCCTCGAGGCCATCGAGAAGGCCGGCTACGCTCCCGGCGAGCAGATGTTCGTCGCCATCGACCCGGCGGCGAGCGAGTTCTTCGAGGACGGCAGCTACAACCTCGCCTCCGAGGACAAGAAGCTCGACTCGGAGGGAATGATCGACTACCTGGAGGAGTGGGTCTCGCGCTACCCCATCCTGTCGATCGAGGACGGCCTGGCCGAGGACGACTGGGACGGCTGGGCGTCGCTCACCGAGCGCCTGGGCGGGCGCCTGCAGCTCGTCGGGGACGACATCTTCGTCACCAACGTGGAGCGCCTGCAGCGCGGCATCGACGAGGGCGTGGGCAACGCCATCCTGGTGAAGGTGAACCAGATCGGCACCCTCACCGAGTCGCTCGACGCCATCGAGCTGGCGAAGTCGCGCGGCTACCGCAACGTCATCAGCCACCGCAGCGGGGAGACCGAGGACGCCTTCATCGCCGACCTGGCGGTGGCGGTCAACGCCGGCCAGATCAAGACCGGCTCAGCGAGCCGCTCGGACCGCATCGCCAAGTACAACCGCCTGCTGGCGATCGAAGCCGAGCTGGGCGGCGAGGCGCGCTTCCTGGGAACGCGCGCCCTGCTTCGATGAGCGCGCAGCGTCGCACCAAGATCGTGGCCACGCTGGGCCCGGCGAGCAGCGACAAGGACACCATCACCCGCCTCATCGAGGCCGGCGTGGACGTGTTCCGGCTGAACTTCTCGCACGGCACCAAGGAGGTCCACCGCGCCAACGTGGAGCTCATCCGCGGCCAGGCCGACCGGCTCGGGCGTGCCGTGGGCGTGCTGCAGGACCTGCAGGGCCCCAAGATCCGCATCACCCGCTTCGAGAACGACGAGGTGACGCTTGCCGAGGGCGACGCCTTCGCCATCACCTGCGACGACGACTCGCCCGGCAACGAGAAGCGCGTCGGCGTGACGTACAAGAACCTCTGTCACGACGTCAAGGGCGGCGACACCCTGCTCCTCGACGACGGCCGTCTGCGGCTGCAGATCACCTCGCTCAAGGGCGCCACCATCCACACCAAGGTGCTGCTGGGCGGGGTGCTCTCCAACAACAAGGGCATCAACATCCCCGGCGCGGACCTGAGCATCCCGGCGCTGACCGACAAGGACGTCGAGGACCTCGCCTACGGCGCCGAGCTGGACGTCGACTGGGTCGCGATGAGCTTCGTGCGCAGCCGCGACGACCTGCTGCTGGCGCGGCACTACCTGTCGCGCGCCGGCTCGCAGGCGAAGCTGATGGCGAAGATCGAGAAGCCCACCGCGGTGGAGCGCTTCGAGGAGATCCTCTACGAGGTCGACGGGGTGATGGTGGCGCGCGGCGACCTGGGCGTGGAGATGCCGCCGGAGCAGGTGCCGCTCATCCAGAAGCGGCTGATCCGCGCCTCGCTCGACGCCGGCAAGCCGGTCATCACCGCCACGCAGATGCTCGAGTCGATGGTCCACAGCCCCACCCCCACGCGCGCCGAGGCCTCGGACGTGGCCAACGCCATCTACGACGGCACCGACGCGGTGATGCTGTCGGCGGAGACGGCGGTCGGCGAGTACCCGGTGGAGGCGGTGGCGATGATGGACCGCATCGCGCACTCGGTGGAGGGCGACGAGGGCTACCAGCGCGGCATGCGCGAGCACTACCCCACGCCCGAGAACACCACCGCCGACGCGGTGTCGCTGGGGGCGTGCGAGATCGCGTTCACGCTGGGCGCCCAGCTCATCGTCACCTTCACCTCGAGCGGCACCACCGCCCAGCGGGTGTCGCGCAACCGGCCGTCGGTGCCGATCCTGGCGGTGACCCCGAACGCCCGCGCCTACCGGCAGCTGGCCGTGGCCTGGGGCGTGGTGCCGCACATGAGCGACGACATCCACAGCACCGACGAGATGGTGGCGGTAGCCACGCGGAGCATCAAGAAGGTGGGCCTCGCGGATTCCGGCGGGCGCTTCGTGATCACCGCCGGCGTGCCCTTCGGCATGCGCGGCACCACCAACCTCATCCGCGTGGAGCGCTACCGGCCGGAGGGGTGAGCGCGCCGCCGCGTGGGGCGGGGTCGCGGTGCCGGGTGGGGTCGCCGCGGTCGCGGCGCACGGGCTCAGGCCGACCCGGCGGCGGAGGTGGCGCGTGCGGCCAGGGCCGCGAAGGCGAGCCGCAGCGCGCGCGGTCGGCGCACCTCGAGCGCGCAGCCCAGGCCGAGGAGCATCGCCGCGAAGGGCTCGAGCTCCTCGCGGCTGCAGCGGAGGCGGGTGCCGCCGTCTTCGGCCTCCAACGACACGCGCCAGGGCGCCAGCGAGCGCTGTGCCCGCGGGAGCGGCAACCCCAGCCACACCTCGATGCGGTGCGGCGCCATCACGAACGGCAGGGACGTCATCAGGTACTGGCGCGCGTCGAAGCTCTCGGGACGCTCGAACGTGGCCGGCTGCAGGGCGACCTCGCCGACGCGGTCGAGTCGGAAGGTGCGCAGCGCCCGGCGCAGCGAGCAGTGACCGACCAGGTACCAGCGGCCGTCGAGATGGACCAGCCCGTAGGGCGCCACCTCGCGTTCGCTGTCCGTCCCCTGGTGGGAGCGGTAGCGGAAGGTGACGCGCCGGCGGGCACGGATGGCGGCCGCCAGCGCCGCCACCAGCGAGGCGTCGGTCGGCAGGGTCCAGGGACCGGCCTCCAGGGTGACCGACTCGCCCACATCCCCAACGCGCGCGCGCACCGAGTCGGGCAGCACGCGGGCCAGCTTGGCCGACGCGCCCTCCGTGGCCGGGGCCAGCGCGTCCAGCCCCAGGTGCCGCAACGCGCGCAGGCCCAGGGCGAGCGCGAAGGCCTCCTCATCGGTGACCATCAGCGGCGGCAGCCGGAAGCCGGGGCGGAGGCGGTAGGCGCCGCCCACGCCGGGCCGGGACTCCACCGGGATGCCGAGGTCCTGGAGGCGCGCCACGTAGCGCTGCACGGTGCGGCGGCTCACCTCCATGCGCCGGGCGAGCTCGGCGCCCGTCACGCGCTCGCGCGCCTGCAGGATCTCGAGCACGGTCAACACCCGCATGACCGGGTCGTACATGCCCGGATGCTACCCCTCGGCCGCCGCCATCGGCGTCACGTCCTGTCGCCGATCGCCGCTAGGCTGGGGAGGAACCCCAGAAGCCGGCCGCCGTCGGCCCACGAACGGAGAACGACATGAGCGACTCACCCGCCACCCTCACCGCCCCGGTGCTCGACGCCGGCAGCCTGCTCGCCCACTGGCAGGGGCATCGCAGCCTGACACGCCGCATGATCGAGGCCTTCCCGGAGGACGAGCTCTTCACCTTCAACGCCGGCGGCATGCGCCCCTTCGCGCAGCTCGCCGCCGAGATGCTGCAGATGATCGCCCCCACCATGAAGGGGGCACTGGAGGACGTCTGGGAAGCGGGCGGCTACGGCGCGCCGGCCCCCACCACGAAGGCCGGCCTGCTCGCCGCCTGGGACGAAGCCGACGGCGTGCTCGCCGAGAGCTTCCCGAAGATCCCGGCCGAGCGCTTCGGCGAGGAAGCCAACGCCTTCGGGCTGTGGCGCGCCCCGGTCATCACGACCCTCCTCTACCTCATCGACAACGAGGTCCACCATCGCGGGCAGGGCTACGTCTACCTGCGCATGCTCGGCATCGAACCGCCGCTCTTCTACCAGCGTTCCACCCTGACGGCCGGGCGCGTCTAGCTCGCGGCCGAGGGGGACGACGGAACGCGGCCGGCAGGACACATCCTGCCGGCCGCGGCGTCTCGCGAGGAACGGGGTGGAGCGCTAGCCCTCCTCGGCCCTCACCACCACCTTGAGGTCGATGGTGACATCCGGGTGGGGGCGGTAGGGCACCACGTACTCGCCCAGCGTCTTGATGGGGTCCTGGAGGAGGATCTTGCGGCGGTCGATGTCGACGTCGTAGGCGGCCTTGAGCGCCTGGGCGATGTCCTTGTTGCCGACCGAGCCGTAGATGCGCTCCTCGCCCGCCTTCACGCTGATCTCGAGGGTGGCCTCGCCGAGCATCTGCTGGAGGCGTTCGGCGTCGCCTTTGCGCTCGGCGAGCAGGCGGGCGCGCTGCGCCAGCCGCGCCTGCAGCTCGGCGCGGTTGGCCTCCGTGGCGGGCAGGGCCAGGCCTTGCGGGACCAGGAAGTTGCGGGCGTACCCGGGGCGGACCCGCACGACCTCGCCGGCCTCACCGAGGCCTTCGACAGGCTCGAGCAGGATGACGTTCACTTCCGGACCAACTTCTCCGTGATCGGGATGATGGCCAGCGACCGCGCGCGCTTGATGGTGGTGGCGAGCCTACGCTGGTGCTTGGCACAGGTACCCGTCCGACGACGCGGCAGGATCTTGGCGGTGTCGGAGATGAAGCGGCGCAGCATCCTGCCGTCGTGGTAATCCATGATCTCGTATTCGCCCGTGCAGAAGGCACAGACCTTCGGCCTACGGCCGCGGCGTCCTCCGCCGCGGCGACGCTGTTTTCCGTCTCGCTCACGTGGCATCTAGAAAGGCAGATCCTCTTCCGGTGGAAACTCTTCGTCGATGTCAAGCCGACTCGCTTGGGCGCCCTGAGAGACCTTCTCGGGGCGAGTCCCGGCTCCACCACTACCGGGACCGCGGGTCAGGAACTCCACGCGCGAGCCTTCCACGCGCGTGGTGAACCGCCGATTGCCATCCTTGTCCGTCCAGGAATCGTTGACGAGGCGCCCGATGACGAACGCCGGGTCGCCCTTGGCGAGCGACGCGGTGGCCTCGGCCAGCTCGCGCCAGACGTTCACGTCCACGTAGTGCGTGCGCTCCTGGTCGTTGCCTCCGCGGTCGCGGAAGCGCTCGTTGACGGCCACGGAGAAGCGGGTGACGGCGCTGCCGCTGGGCGTGTAGCGCAGCTCCGCGTCGCGGGTGAGGTTGCCGATGATCAGCACCTCGTTCAGCGCGTTCCGCAGGCGGTGCTGCCCGCGGGCGTCGGTGACGGTCGGCTCCTCGCCGCGAGCGCCGATGTCGAGGACCTCCACGCGCTGCGCGACGACGTCGAGCGCCGCCCGCCGCTGGCCCTCCTGCGACTCCCAGCTGCGGTAGTTGAGCCGCCCCTCCACGAACACCGGGGTGCCGGCGTCGAGCTGGTTCACGAGGGCCTCCGCTTGGGCGCCGAACACGGTGACCCGGTGGTACCAGGCCAGCTCGCGCATCTTCTCGTCGTCACCGAGCACGTGATCGTTCCCGGCCAGGTTGAGCTCCAGGATAGCCAGGCCCCCGGGCGTGTAGCGCAGCTCGGGCGGCTGCGTGAGGGTGCCTGCCAGGTACACGTTGTTCAAGCCTCGTGCCATGGAGCTCTCCTATGCCTCGTCGAAAGCCAGACGCGGCCGCCAGCTAGGCGCTGGCTCCCGCCTCGCTCTTCTCCCGCGACTCCTTGCGGGTCTTCCACTCGGGACGGTCCTTGACTACCAGTACGCGCATCACGTTATCACGCTGGCGCAGGGCCGTTTCCAGCGCCTTGGGCTTGTCACTGGACAGCTGTAGGCGGTAGATCAGGTAATAGCCTTCGTTGAGCTTGCGGATCGGATAGGCGAGGCGGCGTGCGCCCCACTCGTCCAGCTCCACGATCTCGCCTTCGGCACGTTCCACCTGTTGGGTGACGGCATCCTTCTCGGTCTGGAGCTGCTGCTCGTTCAGGTTCGGGTCCAGGATGACGTTCAGGTCGTAGGTCGCTTGGGACATGGGCACCTCCCTTCCAAGCTGGTGGCTGCGCGTGGCTGCGGCCGGTCCCGCCGGCGCCTTGCGGCGCTCGGCCGTGCGGCCCTGAACACGCAAGCGGCCGGGCCTGGCCCTGGCGGCCGGCCCGAGACGCGCGCTGCAGCCCTCCCCAGCGTAGGCTCGCCACCGCGCCACCGGACGTCTCCAGCCCCGCCCCGCGGGGCAGGCGACCGGGAGCCGGCGGCTGGCGCGGCAAATTGGGATTGTAGCACGCGTGGGCGGGCCCGGCAAAGCGCAGCCTATGAGAAAATGCCTGGCGCGGCTCCGGGAGAGCCCCTAGGCTTGCGCCACGGAGGGGATGGAAGGTCCCGGAAGGAGGGGCTCGATGAAACGGACCTCTGTGGCCGCTCTCGCCCTGATCGGGCTGGGGCTGGCGTTGGTGCTGTCGGGGTGTTCGAAGCCGGTGTCGCCGCTGAACCGGACCGCCGCCGTCCAGATGGAGAGCGTCGGCCAGACCGGAGACGGGATGCTCTACGGGATCATGGACCCGACGTCCACGTTCACGCCCGCCGCCATCGGGAGCGGCACGCTCGCGACCATGGGTCTCTCCCCGCTGGCGATCTCGGCGTGCTCCTCGACGTCCGCGTACCAGAGCAGCGGTTGGGGCGTCGACTCGGACGGCGACGGCATCCCGGACCACGCCACGACCACGTACGCGTGCAGCACGTCGGGCGTCACCCTGACCGGGACCCTGACGGTGACCGACAAGCCGGGCCAGAACACGGGCTACACGGCGCAGATCAAGGACTTCAAGCTCACCTTCACGAGCGGCGGGCAGACCTACAGCATGACCATGAACATCTCCGTCGACCTGTCGCAGGTGAGCTCGACCCAGTACACGCTCGATTACAGCTTCGATATCGTGGCCGACGCGCCCGGGTACAACGGGCATCTCAGCGTCACGGGCAGCCCCCAGTACATCGCCGACAGCGCCGCGGACCCGTTCGCGGCGGGCACCTTCAAGCTCAACGGCCAGGCGGAGTTCGACGACAGCTCCGGCAACTACTACCGGGCCACGCGAGCCTCGAGCGACCTGCACTTCGACAAGACGCTGACGTGCGCGTACGACTTCGACTCCGGCTCCGTCACCTACGCGGACAGCGAGATGAACACGCTGATCGTCAGCTACGGCTGCAACTCGATATCCGCGACCTTCAACGGCGGCGCGATCTAGGGCGTGTTCACGCTATGTGGCATGCCTAGAGCTGTACCGGCTGGCAAGCTGTGGTGATGCGCCGGCGTCTCCGGCTTGCTCCCGTCCCGGCCCCTCCCCGAACGCGCAACCGCGTTGACCTGGGGGCGGGGTCGAACACGGAGGTGAGGCGCGTCAGGGGCTTACCGGCGGCGGGTCGAGAGCGAATTGCGGGTAGGCGCCCTGTGAGGAGCCGGTGCCGATGGTGATCACGTCGGTGGGGGCGGGGTGCCCGCTGCTCTGAAGGTTGGCGGGGGCGAACTCAACCAGGTTCTTGGAGGAGACCCAGAGGTCGCCACTGTTGTCGAACGCGAGGTAGTTCGAGGGGATGAGTTCGCCGCTGCCGTCGTCTTTGAGGATGACGGAAGGCGTGATGGCGCTGGTGCCGCTCGTGACGATCTGCGACTTCGGGAACATCCAGATCGCCGCGCTGGAGCTCGTGCTGGTGGAGTTGGCCACCCACAAGTTCCCACCGCCATCGAACGCGATCCCGGCAGGCGTGTTGCTGGTGTAGCTCGTGAAGCTGCTCGAGGTCAGCACGACATTGGGGGACGGGCTGCTTACGTTGCCTGCCGCCGCTGCGAGCTGTGCGCCCGTGAACTCCGCGATGGCCGGAGGAGTAGCGCGGGGTTCGCTGAACCAGAGATCGCCTTGCGCGTCGAAGGTCATGCCGACGGCGCAGGTGACGCTGGTGATCTCCGCGTTCGGAGTCGGGCTGCTGTTGTTGACCGCGAGCTGCGCCGGCGTGAACATCTCGATGTTGTTGCCGTTGCATTCCGAGACCCACAAGTTCCCGTGGGGGTCGAACGCCAAGTCGAGCGGCCGGATCAACGAATAGTCGGTGGTGTTGTCGTTGTTGATGGTGATGCTAGGCGTCGGAGTCGCGGTGGAAACGAGCTGCGATGGGGTGTACTCGAACAGATAGCCGGTGAGTCCCAGCCACAGGTCGCCGGCGGCATCGAACGCCAGCCCTCCCGCTGGGTTGTCACTGCTCTTCACCTGGACCGCTGGCGTGAGCGCGCCTCCCGAGCCTGTGAGTTGGCTGTTCGTGAAGCCGTCGGCCCCGCCCGCTTGCGTGTCCTCGATCCAGAGCTTCCCACTGCCTGGCAACACGTCATAGGTGACGCTCGTGCTGCTCGTCGTTCCGGCGCTCACCGTCACCGAGCCGCCCCCACCAGACACCGTGTAGGCGACATCCACGACCGCAGCGGTGCTGCGGGTCGGGGCGGCCGTGACCGTGTAGCTTCCCGGCGCGAGCCCCGAGAGGGTCGCGGTTGCCGTCACGTTCGCGGTGTAGCCTGCTGGTCCGCTCACCGTCACGGCGCCGCTCACCCCGCCCGGGAGACCATAGACCGATACTTTCAAGCTTCCGGTGGTGGGCGATGGACTTCCCGGCGTGGAAGACGGAGTCGACGAGGAGCAGGCCGCCAGCGCCGTCACGAGCCATAGCGCCACAACGAAGGACAGCACGACCCGAACGCGATACATTGTTACCACCTCTTGCAATCTTATAACGTGCGCGTCCCCGATACGGATGAGCCTTTCCTGAGAAGGCGTACCGATGTCTGCCAGCCAGCCCGCATGGGGGCGTTCCTACGGAGCCCGCGGGCGCGCGTCCACGGGGCGGCGCGCCCGCCGAACGGCCTCACCGCCCCGTCAACGCCTGCACCACGCGTCTGGCCTCCCGCACGCAGTCGTTGACGCCGACCCCGCGGTAGGCGTTGCCGGCCAGCTGGAGGCCGGGCAGGCCGGCGAGTCCGGCCTCCAGGGCGCTCAGGCGGGCGCCGTGGCCGAGCGTGTACTGCGGGATGGCCCGTGGCCAGCGCACCGTCTCGACGAACTCGGGCTCCGCCACGACGCCCATGCTGATGCGCAGGTCGCGGCGCACCGCGGCCAGGGCGTCGTCGTCGGACAGCTCGAGCATCGCCGGATCCAGGCGCCCGCCCGCCAGCACGCGCAGCAGCACCTTCCCCGCCGGGGCCCGGCCGGGGTAGAGCGTGGAGGTCCACAGCACCCCCAGGCTGCGCACGCCCTGCCCGCGCGGGACCAGGAAGCCGAAGCCGTCGAGGACCCGCGGCACGTCGATGCGATCGAAGCCCAGCCCGAAGACGCGCACGCCGGCGTAGGGGATGGCGGCCAGGGCGTCGGCGGCGCTCGGCGCGAGCGGGCGCAGCAGGCCGGCGGCGCTCGGCGCGGGGGCGGTCACCACGACCGCGTCGAAGGCCTCCGGCTCGCCGCCCGCCAGCCGCAGGCGGTAGGCGGGCCCGTCGGGCGCGCGCTCCAGCGCGGTCACGGCGGCTCCGAGCCGGACCGGGCGCGGCAGCGCGTCCGCTAGGGCGTCCAGCAGCCGCTGCATGCCGCCCTCCCGGAACGAGGTGAGGCGGCCCGGTGCCGGCGGACGCGGTCCGGCGCCCGCCTCCCGCCTCCTGCGCCGGGCCGCGCGCTGCTGCGCGACGAGCGCCCGCACCAGGCTGCCGTGGGCGCGCTCCATGGCGCGCATGCGGGGGAAGAGCGCGTCCAGGCTCAGCTCGCGCGGGTCGCCCGCGGTGATGCCGGAGACGAAGGCATCGGCCAGGGCGTCGGCGAAGCCCCTGCCGAAGTGGCGGGCGAGGAAGGCGTGCACGCTCTCCTCGCCGGCCCCCCGGCTTCCCAGCCAGGGCTCCAAGGCGGCCCGGGCGCGGCCCGGGAAGGGCACGACCTCGCTCGTCAGGAACGCTTGCGGGCTGGCCGGGAGGGGCCGCAGGCCGCCGTCGCGGTAGAGGAAGCGGTGGCGGGCCGCGTCCGCGGCGGGTTGCAGCTCGTCCTCGAGGCCGAGGGCGCGGGCGAGCTCCAACGTCTCGGGCGCGCTGGTCAGGAACCCGTTCGGGCCCCAGTCGACGGTGTAGCCGCCGCGCACGGTGGTGCGGGCCTTGCCGCCGACGTGCTCGCCGGACTCGAGCACCGCCACCTGCCACGCCGGGCGCTCGCGGCTCAGCAGGTAGGCGGTGGCCAGGCCGGTGATCCCGGCGCCGACCACCGCCACCCGCCGCGCCTCGCTCGCCGCCGCGGTGGTCCCCGCCGCGGCAGTCGCCGCCGCGGGCGTCGCCGTCCCGATCGTCGCCGCGTCCACGCTCAGCACGATACCGGACCCGCGTCGGGCACGGAAGCTGCGCGCCCGGCCCGCCAGGCGGGCCGGCGCTGGCGGCGTGCGCCGGCGCGACGCGGCGCCCGCTCACGGCGGCAGCGCCCCGCACAGGAGCGCGGCATCGAGGCGGGTGACGCCGAGCGCCTCGTCCGCGTCCGCCAGGCGGAGCGCCAGCGTGGCGGACCGGTAGGCGCCGGCCAGCGTCGCCTCGGCCGGCTGCGCCAGCGCCCGCAGGAGGATGCGCCGGCGGGCCATCAGGTCGGCCTCCTGGCCGACCAGCAGGTCGAGCTGCTGCCGGACCGCGGCGGCGGCGTCTGCCACCTCGGGGGCGGCGTCCGGTGCCGCGCTGGCGGCCGCCGGCACGGCCGCCGGCTGGCGGTTGGGCCAGCGGGCGTCCAGCGCCTGCTCGAGCCCCGCCGCCCCGACCGCCAGCGAGGCGGAGCCCGTGGCCGCGCTCCACGGCGGCAAACGCACCGACAGCCCCGCCTTCAGGGCGTAGCTCGCGTCCAGGGGCTCGCCACCCAGGGTGGCGGAGCCGCCGAGCTCGAGCTCGACGCGGGCTCGCGCGCGGGCGCGTGCGAGCGCCGCGGACAGGGAGGCGTCCTCCACGGCCAGGCGCGCCCGGGCCACGTCGTCGCTCGCCGCCAGGCAGCGGTCCGGCTCGAGCTGGGCCACGACGAAGCCGAGCGGATCGCGTGCGGCGTCCGGCGCCTCGCGCGCGGAGGGGGCGCCTGAAGCGGGGGCGCCCGAAGCGGGGGCGCCCGAAGCGGGCGCGGGGGCGTCCTCCACGGGCGGCACGCGGACCCCCAGGTTCGCCGTCAGGGCCTGCCGCAGCGCCTCGGCCCGGCGCCGCTGAGCGCTGCGGCTGGCTGCCAACAGACGCACGTCCACCACCTGCAGAGGGGGCGGCACGCTCGGCGCCGCGCCGGCGGTGCGCAGTGCCGCCGCGAGCGCGTCAAGGGCGCGCAGGCGCGCCCCGGTGGCGAGCAGCCCGACGGCGGCGGCGAGGTCGTCGCGGAGATGGGCGCGGCGCTCCGCCGCGAGCTGGCGCCGCGTCGCGGTCAGCCGCGCGCCGGTGAGGCGGCGGTCGGCGGCGACCGCGGGTGCCCACAGCGGCACGCGGACGCCTGCCTCCAGCTCGAGCGTGAACGCGGCATCGAGGCCCAGGCGGCTGCGCTCGCCGAGCCGCAGCTCGGGCAGGCCCGCGGCCGCCGCACGCGCCACTTCGACCCGGGCGGCGTCCAGGGCCTGGTCCGCGAGGGGCTCCTGGGCGCGCGCCACGGCCGCGGCGCGCGCCTGCACGAACCAGGCCGGTGCCGCGGCGCGCGCCAGCGGAAGCAGCGCCAGCGCGATCACGGCGGTCGCCACGGCGACGGCGTGCGGTGTCGCGTGCGGTGTCGCCCGCGGTGTCGCGTGCGGCGGCCCCGGCCGCGTGCGCGGGCGGGCAGCCCTCACCGCTCCCGCCCGGCCCGCCCGGCCGGCACCGCCACCACGTGCACGATGGGCGCAGCCACGCCCTGGAGCCGGCAGCAGCCGTCCGCGGCGTGGTAGGCGATCACGGGATAGGCGGTGATGGCGAGGTCGTCGACGTAGGTGCTGAAGGCGGCCGGCGTGACGGCCAGGAACAGCGCCTCGCCCGGCGCCACGGTGACGTCGAGGGCACCGGACGCCCGCCAGTGCGCGCCGGCGAGCGCGCCGGCGAGCGGGAACGCCAGCGTGCCCGGCGCCAGCGCGCGCGAGGGGGAGAGCGGATCGTGGCCGCCCGCCATCAGGTAGGCGCCGAAGGCGGGCTCCATGCGCTCGAGCACGCGGTCCTTCCAGGCCTGGAAGGCGCTCGGGGGGCCGGTCTCCTCGAGCACCAGCCCGTTACCCAGCCGCGGCGGGGCGTAGCGCAGCGCGTGCACCGTCACCGGCACGGGCCCGGCGTTCCGCAGCGCGAAGGCGGCGTAGAGCCCGACGGCGTCGTCGCTGGCCCAGCCCGCGAGGCGCAGCGGACCGCCCCCGCCGGGCAGGGCGATCACCTCGGCCGCGCGCAGCCGCAACGTCTGGGCGGGCGCGTAGCGCAGCTCGAGCTCGAGCTTGCGGAGCGGCACGTCGCCGGCGCGATCGGCGCGCACGCGGAGCAGCAGCCTGCCGGCCGCAGGCTCGAAGCGGTAGCCGGCGAGGGCGACATGCTTGGCCGGCAAGCGCACGTTGGTGACGCTCTGCAGGTCCACGGGGCCGGGCTGGAGCTGGAAGCTCAGCAGCGCCTCGGTGCCGGCGTCCGTCCAGCCGAAGGCGATGCCGGGGACGAGAGCCAGGGGCGCGTCCGCGGGCCGCGGTGCGGCGCCTCTTAGCGGGGGCGCGGCGGCTCCGGCGGCGCCCGGGAGGGGCGGCGGGGCGACGGGACCGGCCGTGGCGAGCGCCGTGGCGAGCGCCGTGGCGAGCACGGTCGCCGGCAGCACCGGCAGTACCGCGGCCAGCACGGCCGTTGCGGCGCGGGGCCGCCGGCGAGCGGGCGGGGTGGGGGTCGGCATGCGTGCCTCCTTGACGGACGGGGCCGGGCGTCTGGCGGGCGCCGCTGCCGGCTGGGCGCCCCGCGGGGCGGGGCACCCGGGCCGCAGCGGCGCCCGCGCGCGCTCAGAGCGGCCCTGTGACGTAACCGAGCACGGTGGAGGTGCTCTGGTAGGGACCGTAGTCGGTGGCGACGATGACGCGGGAGCCGTCGCTGAAGTCCTGGTACTGGTGCCCGTAGTAGGTCTGGCGCGCCGTGTAGTACTTGACGTAGAGCTTGGCGAAGGACATGGGCGGCACCGGGTAGCTGACCGAGGCGCTGGTGGTGAGGCTCACCTCCCCGCCGACCGACGCGCTCACGAAGCTCGCGAAGCCGCCGGAGAACTGCACGTCGCGGACGACCTTGCGGGTGTAGCCGAAGGTGCCGGTGATGGTGGCGCTCGACCAGTTGTTGATCTGGCTGGCCAGCGAGGCGGGGGAGTAGTAGCTGGAGTCGAGCGTGACGCGGTAGGTCACCCAGTAGGGGCTGCCGATCGGCTGGGGGGAGCCGCTGCTGCCGTCCCCGCCGCCGCCGCCCCCGCCCCCGCTGCTGCACGTGGTGCAGATACCGCCGGTGACGGTGGCCAGCGCGACCGCGGTGATGGGCGTGGCGGTGATGCGTGTGCCGGCGATGGGCGCGGCGGCGATGGGCGCGGCGGGCGCCGCCGCCGCGGCGGGGATGGCCGGCGCGGGCAGCGTGGAGGTCGGCGGGGCGGCCGGAACGGCGAGCGCCGAGGCGAAGGCTGCGGGCCCGGCGCTCGCGGCGCCGCCGAGGAGCAGCAGCACGGCGGCGGCGACGGCGGCCGGCAGCATGCGGGTGCGGTCCGGTGAGCGGGTGCGGCCGGGTGAGCGGGTGCGGGGCGACATAGACGATCCTCCCAGGGGGTCCATGGGGCGTGGTGCCGGCGGCGGATCAGGACCTGGCCGAACCTCCTCTCGCCCCACTGACCAACGCCAGCAGCCCTGCGGCTGCCAGCGCCACGGTGCCGGGCCAGTCGCCCCACCGCAGGTACGGGGTGGGCCCGGCGGCGAGCCTCGGCGTGGCCACCAGCGCGGCGGGCGCGCCCGGGCGGGTGCGTGCCAGTACCCGCCCCCGGCCGTCGACGACGGCGCTCGGCCCGGCGTTCGACGCGAACGCCAGCGGCAGGCCCGTCTCCACCGCCCGGAACCGGGCCACGCGGAGGTGCTGGATGGGGGTGCCCAGGTACCGCCCGAAGGCGTCGTTGGTGAGCACCGTCAGGAGCTGGGCGCCGGCCCGGGCCGCGCGCCGCGACAGCGCCGGGAAGGCCGCTTCGAAGCAGATGAGCGGCGCCACGCGCACGCCTCCGAGGGTGGTGATGCCGGGGCCCCGGCCCGGTACCAGCGCGCCCTCGGTGACGGGCGCGAGCCGGCGCTTGTCGTAGACGTGCCGGAGCGTGCCGCCCCGCCAGGCGTAGGCGGCGTTGGCGATGCCGCCGCCGACGCGGGCGGGCGCGCCCGCGATGGTCGGCCCGAGGGCGCTCAGCAGCGGCTCGAGCCCGGTCGGCCCGGCCGCCGGCAGCGGACCCGGCAGGGCGCCTTCCGGCCACACCGTGACGCCCGGCCCGGGGGGGACCGGCGCGGCCAGGCTGTCACGCACGAACGCGGCGACCAGCGCGGCCCGCGCCTCGGGGAGCATGGCGGCGACGGCGTAGGCCGCGTCCGGCAGGGCTTCCTAGACCACGCGAACGGCCACGGTGGCCGGCGGGCGGGCGCCCGCGGGAGGCGGCGTCAGGGCGGCCGCGGCCACGGCGAGCGTCAGCCCGCCCAGGGCCCAGCCGGCCCAGGCGGCGCGCTCCAGGAGAGCGAGCGCCGCCAGCGCGTTGGCGGCGAGCACCGCCAGGCTCACGGCCCCGACGCCGCCCAGGCGCGCGAGCTGCATGGTGGGGAGCCCGGCCTGGCTGTAGCCGAGGGCGTAGAGGGGCGTCGCGAAGCGGCCCAGCAACCAGCCCTCGCCGGGGAGCGTCTCCGCGGCGAGCCACAACAGCGGGAAGCCCAGGAGCAGGGCCCGCGTGCCCAGGGCCCGCCGCAGCCGCGGGGCCAGCCCTCCTGCCAGCGCGAAGGGCAGGCTGGCGGCGAGCGCCAGGGCGGGCAGCGCGGCGGGCGCGAAGGGGCCGAAGGCCTCGTACACCACGAAGGCGGGCGCGAGCGCCACCAGCGCCGCGTAGCCGGCGGCGGCGAGCGGGCGCCGTTCCCGGCGCAGGGAGGCCAGGAGCGGCACGAAGGCGACGAGCGCGAGCCAGCCGAGCCCCCACGGGCGGCCGGCGACGGTGAGCAGGGCGGCGCTCGCCAGGGCGCAGCCGGCGCGGCCGGCGGCGTGGCGGGGGTCGATGGCGCGGAGCGCGGGCGTCTCGGCGTCGGGCGCGCGGGAAACCCTCCCGCGGCGCTCCGGCGCGGGGCGGCGCCGGCCGCGCGCGCCGCCGAGCGGGCGTCCCAGTGTGCGGCTCGGTGCGCGCCTCACCGCGTGCCTCACTCCCCGCCTCACCGCGTGCCTCACTGCCCGCCCCCGACGTCGCCCAGGAGCATGACCCGCCCGCTCCAGGCCCTGCGGAAGCGCGTCAACCGCTCCACCGCCAGGCCGGCGGCGGGATCGGCCAGCAGCACGAAGCCGCGGGCGATCCGCGCGACGGCGACGTAGTGGC
>Ga0102953_1000810_pt1 | contig 20586 bp, 21 predicted proteins | sample SalPon2A_C_D2_MG_FD_78509 | JGI IMG/M metagenome (GOLD analysis project Ga0102953, IMG submission 78509) | Soil microbial communities from South San Francisco under conditions of wetland restoration - Salt Pond MetaG R2A_C_D2_MG | ecosystem: Environmental > Terrestrial > Soil > Wetlands | place... | reverse complement strand
TCGCCCGTGGGCGTGGCTCCGGCATTCGCGTGCGCCTGCCTGAACGACTCGGACTTGGTCCAGGCCTGGAACGCCTCATGGCTGCGCCAGGTCGTCAGGACCACGTACGGCTCGCCCTCGCGCAGCGGGCGGAGGACCTGGTTGCGCACGAAGCCGGGAACCCGGTCGACGAGCCCGGCGCGGTCCCGGAAGGCGCGCTCGAAGGCCTCCGCGTTCTCCGGCGCGACCTGGATGCGGTTGGCTACGGTGATCATCGGACGCCTGCTTCCCTCGGCCGCACGGCCGATGGTCATTTGTACCCTCGGACCGAGCCGCTGTCACGTCGCGGAGGCACCGCCAAGCGCAATTGGGGGCCAGAAGCCCGTGGGCATCCCCGACTAGGAGTACCGTGGAGTCCTAGATGCCTATAGTCAAGGTGATTCAAGGTGGCATGGGGGTCGCGGTTTCGGACTGGCGGCTGGCCCGTGCGGTGTCGTCGCTGGGGCAGCTCGGGGTCGTGTCGGCGACCGGTATCGACACGGTCCTGGTCAGGCGCCTTCAAGACGGCGATCCGGAGGGCGTCGTCCGCAGGGCCATGGCGGCGTTCCCGTTGCAGGACCTCGTGAGGTCGGTCCTCCGCCAGTACTTCCTCCCAGACGGCCGCGGCCCGGGCGCCCGCTACAAACGGGCGCCCAGGCCGAGCGTCGCAGGACGTCGATCGTCGTTGCAGCAGGCACTCGCGATGCTGGGGGCCTACGTCGAAGTGTTCCTGGCCAAGGAAGGCCATCCCGGCAGGGTCGGCGTCAATCTGCTCACGAAGATCCAATTGCCGAACCTGGCATCGCTCTACGGGTCGATGCTGGCCGGTGTGGACTATGTGCTGATGGGCGCGGGCATCCCGCGGGAGATCCCGGGCGCTTTGGATCGGCTGGCGCAACACCTGCCGGCGTCGCTCAGGCTCGACGTGAGCCGGAAGGACCAGGGCGAGCGCCTTGCCGCCGATGGCCTGACCATGGACTTCGCTCCGGCGGAGTTCGGCGCCGACGGGCGCGAGCCGTTGAAGCGCCCGGATTTCGTTCCGATCGTCGCTTCGCACGCGCTCGCTGGTGTCCTGCAGAAGAAGGCCACGGGCTCCGTGGAGGGCTTCGTGGTGGAGGGGCCCACCGCAGGAGGGCACAATGCGCCGCCGCGAGGCAAGGGCGTCTTCGACGAGACCGGCCAGCCGGTCTACGGGGAGCGCGACGCCGTCGATCTCGAGAAGATGCGCGATCTCGGGGTTCCCTTCTGGCTGGCGGGAGGGTACGGTTCGCCCGACGGGCTGCAGGAAGCGCTCGCGCACGGCGCTGCCGGCATCCAGGTGGGGACGGTGTTCGCGTACTGTCGCGAATCGGGGATCGCGACGGAGTTGAAGGACCGGGTCCTCGAGCAGGTTGCGGCTGGCCGGGTCACGGTGCGTACCGATCCGCGCGCGTCCCCGACCGGGTTCCCCTTCAAAGTGGTAGCGCTTCCGGGGAGCGCTTCGGACGAGGGGGTCTACAGTGCGCGCCGGCGCGTGTGCGACCTGGGCTACCTGCGCGAGATGTACCTTACCGACGGCGGGAGCGTCGGCTACCGCTGCCCGGCCGAGCCCTTGGAGGACTACGTCAGGAAGGGCGGTGACGCGGCCGACACCGAGGGGCGCAAGTGCCTGTGCAACGCCCTGCTCGCCGACGTGGGGGCTGGCCAGGTTCGCCAGGGCGGCTCCAGTGAGCCGCCGCTGCTAACGAGCGGAGATGACTTCTCCGCGGTGACGCGCATGGTCTGCCCTGAGCGGCCCTCGTACACGGCCGCCGACGTGCTGGCCTACCTGCTCGGCCGTCAGCAAGCCTGACGCGGCTGGCGCATCCCCGAGCTGCCCCTCGACCATCAGGGCGGTCTCGTTGAGGAGCCGCTGCTGTCGCTGGTGCGCCTCGGGGCCGGCTGCGGCGCCGCCGCGCGCGGCCAGGCGCAGCGGGTTCGACCCGGATCGGAGGCGAGGAACCAGTCGCCGAGGTCTTCCAGCGCGGCGCGCAGCTTCGCCGAGCGGCGAAGCGTCACAAGCTCGCGAGCTGCTCCTGCCAGGTCCCGAGGTCGACGACGTCGGCCTGTCGCGGGAAGACCTTCCCGAGCAGCAGCTCGTGGACGTCGGCGTCGCCGTCGGTGCAGCAGTCGCGGAGCACGACGAGCTCGTAGTCGAGGTCGGCCGCTTGCCGCAGCGTCGACAGGACGACGCCGCTCGTCGCGATGCCGGTCAGGACGAGGCGGTGGATGTCGCGGGCGCGGAGGATCAGCTCCAGGTCGCTGCCCGAGAACGCGCTCACCCGCCGCTTCGTGACGACCACGTCCCCCTCCTCCGGCGCGACCCCTTCGTGGATCGCGGTGCCGGCGGCGAAGCCGTTGCCGGCGAGCCGCGCGAAGCTCTTGTTGCGGCGGCTGACCTCCGGATAACCCGGGCGGAAGTCGACCTTCACGTACACGACGAGGATCCCGCGCTCCCTTGCGGTCCCCGCTGCAGCCGCGATCCGCTCGACGAGGCCCTCGTCGCCGTACCGCTCCACGATCCGCTCCTGTACGTCCATCACCAGCAGGGCAGTGTCGCTGCCGTCCGCCGCCATCGTGAGCTCCTCTCCTCGCGGACGCGTCCGCGCCGGCGCCCGTCACGCCTTGCGCTCGAAGCCGTTCAGGGATGCGCGGCCGGGCTCGGGCCCGGCGGCGCCAGGTACACGCAGTCGTCTTCGCATCGCGCGTCCGGGTGGGCGCGGGCCCAGGCGAGCCGCTGGGTGAGGGCGCCGCGGAGGTCCTCGAGCTCGGCGATGCGGCGCTCGACCTCGTCCAGGTGGATCTGCAGCTTGTCGAGCGCGTCCGCGCAGGGCCGCTGGCCCCGCGCTCGCACGGCCAGGATGCTGGCGAGCTCGCCCAGCGTGAAGCCCAGGCGCTGCGCGCTGCGGATGAACCCCACGCGTGACGCCGAGGCTTCGGAGTACAGCCGGTAGCCGTTGTCTCCGCGAACCGTCTCGAGGAGCCCGAGCTCGGACCAGTAGCGGAGGGTCTTGACGCTCTCGCCGGCCCTGGCAGCCAGTTCGCCGATGCGCATCACGCCACCATGGTGAACCGCGAGCCGCGGTTCGGGTGTCGCCCGCCTGCGCCCGGCGGAACGGCGCGCATCAGGGCGATCCGGAGGTCGCGGCCGCGAGGGCGCGCCGCAGATCGTCAGGGTCGGGCCAGCCGCGCCCCTGGTTGCGGACGTAGCGGCGGCAGGCGTGCACGGGCGGCCCGTCGTAGCCTTCCAGATCGCGACCGTCGATGCGGAGGGTGGGGGAGCCGGCGAAGCCGTGACGCTGGTCCTCGGGGAGGTCGTCGATGTTCCGGAGGCGCACGCTGGCGTCGATACGGCTGGTGGCGAGGACGTCGCCGAGGTCGTTCCACGCATGCTGCCAGGAGGGGCAGCCGTCGAAGAAGAGGAGCTCGATGGTCGGCATGGCTCGAGGGTAGGGGCTCCAGTGCGGTGGAGGGTCAAGCGGCTCGGACACGTTCGGAGGTCAGTGCGGCGGCCGGTCGCCGGGCGCCAGGATGGCACGGGTCACGCGAGCGAACGAGTCCCGGAGCTCAACGCTCGGGATCTGCTCGGCCAGGGTCGAGAGCAGTAGCTGGGCGCGCTCGCGCTGGGCTTCACCTACGTTCCGGCCGGCCTCGCGATCGAGGGCGCGCGCGGCGGCGGCCCGAGCTCGGGCCTCACGTAGCGGGAACGTTCCTGCCTGCCAGTGGTCGGCGGCTTGGACCCATAGCTCCGCGACGCGCGTCGACGGGCCGTCCTGCATGGCCCTAAGGGCCCGGCCTTCTTGCAGGGCGGCCTGCGCTTCGGCGGAGCCGTATCGCCGTTCGAGGTCCTGGAGCGCGTTCAGGCACGCGGTGACTCCGGCGCCGCCGTTCGCGGCGGATCCCCTCGCGAGGTGCCGGAGCGCTTCGAGCACCGCAACGATCGCGTCGTACTCGAGAGCGGGCGGCGTCGGGCGGACGGCCTCGACGATCGCGCCGGCAGCGCGGTCGGCCCCCCGCGCGTCGCCCGTCCAGGCCGCGGCACGCAGGCGGGCGGCGAGATAGGGAAGGCGCTCGGCGGGGCGCTCGAGGTCGCGCAGGTACGCCTGCCCTCCCAGGGTCGCGCGAGCCTGTGCGGAACGGCCCAGGTCGAGCTCGCTCGAAGCCAACCACACCGCGAAGGGTGTGTGGGGTCCCGACGTGGTGTCCTCGACCAGGCGACGGAGATACGGCAAGCGCGCGAACGCCTCGGACCAATCGCCGTGGGTCCAGGCGTGCCACCACACGCTGAACACGCCTTCCTGCTCGTAGAGCGCGAGCTGGTGCCGCTCGGCGTACGCGAGGGCCGCGCGGAAGCGGGTCCCGGCCTCCTGGTAACGGCCCATCGTCTCGAGGACGACCGCGAGGTTCATGGCGGCCACACAGCCTTCGAAGGCCATGTTCAGCTCGTCGGCGAGGCGGAAGCTGCGCTCGAGGAGCGCGATGCCCTCCTCGAAGCGCGGCGGGTCCAGGAAGGGGAGTGCGCTGCCGACGGAGAACAGGGCTCGCGGCATCACGCTGCGGGCGCCCACCCGCTCGGCCAGCGCCATGGCACGTTCTCCCCAGGCGGCGCCTTCGGCGAACTGCGAGACGAGGAGGTGCAGGTAGCCGGTGTGGCTGAGCGCCGCGGCCAGCTCGGCCGATTCCCCCGCCGGCTCGAGCATGGCGACGGCGGTGCGCGCAGCGTCGAAGGCGCTCGCGAAGTCGTTCTGGACCGCCGCGATCATCGCCAGGATGACCTCGGCGGCGCCCGCCGAGCGCACCTCGCCGGCGGACTCGAGGGCGGCACAGGCTTCGGTGAGGTTGCGCCTGGCGTCGTCGAGCTCCAGCCGCAGCCACTGGCACTCGCCCAGGTCGTACTGGAGGCTGGCGCGGGTGAGCGGCTCGGGGTCGGGCCAGTGGTCGAGAGCAGCCCGGTAGTGCTCGGTCGCCTGGTCGAGGGCGTGGGTCTTGCGGGCCCGGTCGCCCGCCTTGCGGTGGTGGAGCGCGGCGCGTTCGGGAGCGTGGGCCAGCGTGTAGTGGAGCGCGAGAGCCACGGGGTCGGCGTCCTCATCGAGCAGCTGTTCGAGGGCAGCGGCGATCTCCTGGTGCAGGTAAGCGCGCTCGTTCGGGTCGATGGCGTCGAAGACGAAGCGCTGGATGAGGTTGTGGCGGAAACGGTAACGGGAGATGAGGCCCGTGGAGCTGCGTGTGGCGTCGACGGGCGCGACCAGGCGGTGCGTGTGATCGAGCTCGGTCCCGAGGATCCTCACGACCCGGCGAGGCTCGAGCTCGAGCACGCGGGCGACCACCTCGGCGGTGAACGTCTCGCCTTCGACGCTGGCGACACGCAGGATGTCCCTGCAGCCTGCGTCGAGGCGTCCGATGCGGGCTGCGAGCGCGTCGGCGATGCGCGTGGGCAACTGGTCCCAGCGAAGCGTGGCGGCCGTCACCCAGCGGCCGCCGGCGTCTCTCGCCAGATCGCCGCGTTCCTGCATGGCCCGCAGCAGCTCGATGGTGAACAGCGGGTGTCCGGCCGTCTGACGCGTGAGCGCGGCGCGGAAGGCGTCGTCGAGGTCGTTCGCCTCGCTGTCGAGCCAGCCGTCGACGAACGCCCGTCCGTCGGCCCGATCCAGGTCGATGCTGGTCGCGCACGTCCGGGCCAGCTCGTGCAGCGGATGCGGTGCCTGCCGCTGACCCGGCTGCGACGCCGGCAGCCCGGCGGGCCGGAACGCCCCCACGAGCAGTAGCCGGTGGCCGGCCGCGGCCCTGGCGAGGTGCAACAGCAGCTCCGCCGAGCTGTCATCCAGCCACTGCAGGTCGTCCACCAGCAGGAGCAGCGGGGCGTGGTCGGCGAGGGCGGTGAGGCTGGTGGCGGTCTCGGCGCGCAGCGCCAGCCGGTCGTGCTCGGGGCTGCCCGGTGAGGCCGGGGGCGGGCGCGGCGGGGCGGCGGACGTCGCGAGCGGAGGCACGGCGATGCCGACGTTCTGCAAACGCGCGCGCAACGGCCGCGCCGGCAGCAGGCTGTCGAACAGGTGCGGGCCGTGCTCCAGCAGGGCTCGGGTCGCCAGCGGCATGGTGCGGGTGAGGCGCGCCGAGCGCTCGCGATCGAAGGGGTCGAGGTGGGGGCCGGCTGGCACCTCGCCGGTAAGCTGGGCGAGGATCTGGCGGAAGGGCAGGAAGGGATCGCCCCGCCCCGTGTAGGCGTTGCATGTGCCGAGGGCCACGAGCAGGTCGGGGTGCGCGGCCTGTGCGCGGGCGGCGAAGGCGGTCATCAGGGCGGTCTTGCCCTGGCCGGCCTCCCCGGCGATGAGCACCGCACGGCCGTCGCCGGCGAGGGCGCGCTCGAGTTCCCGCTCGAGTTCGTGTAGCTCGGGCTCGCGGGCCAGCGCGCGCGGTCCGTCGTGGGGCGGATGGGGCCCTCCGGCGGGGGCGGGCCGGGGCGGGGCGAGGGTCTGGAGCGGGTGCAGCGCGTCGGGTCCGGAGGGCACGACGGTGCGCTGGGCTACCCACGGTGTGCCTGCCTGCAGGCGAGGGCCGTTGGGCGGATGATCGGCCCAGCCGGCTCGTGCGAAGAGGATGAAGGCGGCGTGTTCGTCCTCGGGAACGTCGAGCACGGCGGCGAGCGCGGCTGCCATGCGCCTGGAGGGCCTGCGTTCGTCGCGCTCGAGCTTGCGGATGGCGGCCACGGAGCATCCCACCCGGCTGGCGAACGCCTTCTGCGTCAGGTCGAGCATCCGCCGTCTGCGCCGTAGCCAGGGTCCGAACGCGGCGTCGCGATCCGACGACTCCACTCCCCCTCCTCGAAGGCTCGGCACGCGATGGGCGCGTGACGAGACCAGGCATCACTCTACAGAAGCTTCGCGGCGATTGTAGCACCGCGTGTATCACCTTCCGTAGCGGTCCTGGGGGCGGAAGGTGTGACCAACACAGCCCGCGGATGCCTTGCAATGGAGACCTGGGGAGGAGGGGCGGAGGCCGGGCGGCGACCGCGGTCCCGCAGTACAGGTCGAGGGACGACAGGACGCCTCTGCCCGGGATCGGGCGTAGAGCGTGATGGGGTAGCGAAAGGAGAGAAGATGCCGCGTTACATGGTGGAACGAACGTTTCCCGATGGTCTCGAGATCCCGATCGATGCCGACGGTGCCGCGACGTGTCTGAGCGTGGTCGGGCACAATGCGGACTTCGGGGTGACCTGGGTGCACTCGTACGTCAGTGAGGACAAGCGCAAGACCTACTGCGTGTACGACGGCCCGAGTCCGGAGGCGGTGCGCCGTGCGGCGGACGCCAATGGCCTGCCCGTCGACCGCGTCACGCTGGTGAGCGTGCTGGACCCCTACTTCTACCGTTGACCGGATCGCATGGTTGCCGGCAGGCCTGGGATGGCCACCGGCATCAGCGGGCCAGGAGCCCGAGATCGGAGTACGTGATGTTCCTTGAGCTGTCCAACCTGTCTCGCCGTCGTTGTGGTGCGTCCCGTCTTCTGGGTGCCGCGCTGCTCGCGCTCGCGTTGGGAGGTGCCGCGGTGGGGCTCGCCCAGGCGGACCCCATGGCCGGCGTGACCACGGAGGCGCTCGGCTCGCTGCCGTCCGCCGGCGCGCCCGGGTACACGCTGGTGTTCCTCCGCATCACCATGCAGCCGGGTGCGAACATCCCGGCGCACTCGCATCCTGGAGACGTCGTGGTGGTGGTGCAGAGCGGCAAGTTCGGCACGTCCTTCGTCCGTGGTCAGGGGACCGTGACGCGGGCCGCGGTGGGAGGCGCCGACGCCGTGCAGGCGACGTTGAAGGCCGGGGACTCGGCCGTGCTTCTCCCCGGCGACAGCCTCGCGTACGGCGGCAGCGCCGGCCATACCATGAGCAATGCGGGGGATACCCCGCTGGTGCTGTTGGTCTCCGCGCTGCTCGCCGACGGGCAGCCGGGGTTCATGTTCGATCACTGATCCCAGGGCCTGCATAGCGGCAAGCGCGCGCGACCGACGCCAGGGTCGCGCGCGCTTGCCGTTGCCGTACCCGGCGGACGGTATGGCCCGTTGGCCGACGCACTCGCCGAAGCGCGAAGCCCGGCTCGCCGTGGCGAGCCGAGAGGGGCCGCGCGCCTCCGGCCGACCGAACAGCGCCCTGGCGGCGGCCGGGTGCCGCATGACGGTCAGCGCACGCGAGCAGGCGAGGCGGCCCCTCCGGACGACAGGGTCCAGCACCGACCCGGTCACGTCTGGCAATTGACAGACCTCCCGAACCGAAGCCTCCTATCGTCGCGAGGTACCGGGGTCCCAGCCCCGGGCAGGCCTATCGATGAGCGAGGGGGCGATGCCATGGAAGACCAGCAGCGGCGCGATCCCAAGGGATGGGAACCACACGGAGTCGACGCCCACCCAACCAAGTCGTCTGGCGGGGGCGAACCCATGACCCGGGACCTGCGCCCCTGGCTCCGTTCGGCCGGCAGCTCGCTCCTCATCGTTGCCTTGTTGATCGCGGCCAGCGCCCTCCTCAACCCGATGCTCGGCCGGTACGTCCACTGGCGGCGCATCGACATCGGTGCCCCGCTGGTGTTCGTGGGTCTCGCCCTGGCCCTGAGGCGTCGCTGGATCTGAACGCAGCGGCGAGCAGGCGCGAGGCGTCGTCCACGGTGCCTGCGCCTTCTGCTCCGCCGCCTTCGGCGTCAAGGACGCCGTCGCAGCCGCCAACGTTGCCCTCCTCAGCGAGATCGAGGAGCATCCCAGCATCCGCACGCTGGTCAACGAGGGCTACCAGGTCATCACTTTCTAACGCCACGGGCCGGCCGGGCACCGAGCGTCGCGATGCGCGGTGCGACGGATCTCGGCCACCTGGGGAAGGCTCGAGTGCCCCACAACGCCGTCACCTTCCAGAACCGGTGCGGCCAGCAACTGAGCGCTCGTCTCGAGCTACCGGCCGACGGCGCGCCTCTGGCATACGCCCTGTTCGCTCACTGCTTCACCTTCTCCAAGGACCTCGAAGAACGGAGCATGCGGCAGCACATCCGCGGTCTGGAGCGCCCCCGGCTGGTGCTCCACTCCCCGACCGACAACGTGGTGGGCGTCGACAACGCGCGCCTCATCTTCGAGGCCGCACTTCACCCGAAGAGCTTCGTGTCGCCGCACCAGGCCGGCCACCTGCTCGGCCGCCGACAGGACGCACGATTCGCCGGCGCGATGGTCGCGAGTTGGTCCGCCCCCAACGTCGGCCGCGACCAGGCTGCCTCGTGGCAGGCCGACATCCGGGACAACCGCACGGTCGTTCGCACCGAGACCGGGCTGCGAACCGAAGCCATGAGCAACGGCTTCGGGCAGACCCTCGACGAACCGCTGGCGGTGGGCGGCAGCAACCCGGCCCGAACCCGTACGACTTGCTCGCGACCGCGCTGGCGGCGTGCACCCCGATGACGCTCCGGCCCTACACGGACCGCTGCCCCGTGCGCCGCACGCTCACGACCGGAGCGCGGATCGACACGCGCGCGGCGGAAGCCCCCCGCCGATCGGCCGTGCTCGAGGAGGCCTGGAGGACCGGCCCTGCGACCGGGGGCCGGTCAGCCTTCGTCGAGCGATTCCGTCATCGATGTCAGTGCCGGCACGTGCAGGCGGTAGGTGCCGCGGCTGCCTTCCACCAGCCCCCGCTCCCGCATCTCGCCCATGGCCATCGTCACGGACACGCGCGTGGCCGACACCATCGACGCGATCTCCTCGTGCTTGAGGTTCGAGGTCACCGTCACCCAGCCGTCCTCGCCCGGCTCCCCGAAACGTTCGGCCAGATCCAGCAGGACCTTCGCCACGCGGACCAGCACCGGGTCGTAGCCGCTCGCCAGTTGCGCGCGGCAATCGAACAGGTGCCCCGACAGGATCTCGCACACGCCCAGCACGAAGCCCGGCGCGTTCAACGACATCTGCAGGAACTGATCGCGCGAGATCGGGCACGTCACCACGTCCGTCAGCGCCACAGCCTCCGCCCGGTACGCCGCGTCCTCCGCCACGAACGCGTCGCCGATGAAGTCGTCGGGCCCGCAGATCGCCAGGATCCGCTCCTCCCCCTCCGGCGTGGCGACGGTGACCTTCACGCGTCCCCTGGCGATCACGTGCATCTCGCGCGCCGGATCGCCCGCCCGGAACACCGAGTCGCCGCGAGCGTACGGGCGCTCCGGGCATACGCGCATGAAGATGTCCATGTCCTTGCGGGCGATGACGTCGGAGAAGCGCGTGTTGCGAACGATGAACGCACTTTCGCTCATGATGTCCCATCATAGCGTCCACGACGTGCGTTCCCCTGGCCGTCGACGATCCCCCAGACGCGGGCTCGACGCGAAGCAACGCGGCGGCGACATAGGCCGGGACCGCGGCCGAGGTCAACTGCCGAACAGACGTCGGCCATCCCCGCCGCCTAGCATGCCGTGATGACGGAGGATCGCATGGCAGGTATGCGCATCATGACCCCGATCGTGACGCTCGCGTTCGCCGCGGTGTTCGCCCTCGCGCCCATCGGGGCAGCCGCCGGCGCTGCCCGCAGCACGGTCGGGGAGGCCATCCCGGTGCCGGCGCTTCCCTTCGCCAGCCACAACGACCCGTCCTTGTGCGGCATCCCCCAACCCATGGGCGATGGCGTCACTGGCATCCTCGACGGGCACTACCACGGCAAGCTGGCCGAAGCCACCGTCTACCTCTACGACAGCCACCTGCGCAACGCCGTCACCGGCGAGGCGCCCACCGGAACGCGCGTCCAGGTCCTGTACTACCAGAGCAATCCCACCCTGGACTACTACATGGTCCGCGTGCCCACGGCCACCGGCAGCTTCGAAGGCTGGGTGCCGGCACCCTTCCTCAAGGACATCGCCACGCCCTGACCCAGGTCCGGGCCGCCGGAGCCCGCCGCCGCGAATCCACCGCCGGGACCACGCGAGCGCCGCGAACGGCACGGCGCGCTTGCTAACCAGCGTCCGCCTCCGCCGCCGGCCGCGCCCGCCAGTCGAGCGTCAGCGCCACCTCCGCGGCCCGCGACAGGTTCGCCACCGGGCAACGCGCCTCCACGTTGCGGATGAGCTGCTGAACACGCCGCTCCGGCTCATCGGTGAAGAGTTCGATCGCCAGGTCGACGGACTCGAAGTACGGCCGCACCCCCTTCACCCCCCGCGGACCGCGCACCCGGTGCAGGTGCTCCTTGCGCCGCGACGCATCCGGGATGCTCGGCGGCAACGGCTCTTCGCTCATCGACTCGACCTCCCATCCCTCCAGAACCCAGGCCACAAGACGCGCGTCCTGTCGACCCCCCCATGGGCAGCCCCTTCGACGCGGCGCCGCCGACCGACCGCAGCGATCGGCAGCGCCGGTTCTTATCGGGGCACCAGCACGCCGGCGGGGGAGCGGTCAGTCCTCGCCCGGCACGGGCAAGAGCGGGGTCCCCAGGCCCCGCGCCCGCCGCACCCCCAGGAACAACGCCGTGCCGAACAGGATATGCGCGAGGTACACGGTGACCGCGAACTTGGCGCCCAGCGCCGCGCCGAAGAAGCCCGCCCCCAACGCCTTCGGCACGGGGCTGACCAGGAATCCCGTGCCCACCAGCAACGCGTACGGGTACGCCAACCAGGGCTGCCGCCTGCCGAACACCAGCAGGTAGATGAGCACGAACGTCACGCCGTTGTAGACGTGATCGGCCCAGCCCAGCAGGTTCGATGCCAGGTCCGGACCCAGCATGATGCGGTTCGTGAGCAGCACCCCCATCAGCATCGGCATCGAGCCGGGCATGCTGTGGAACGCGCGGAACCCGATGATGCGCACCAGCTCGAGGCCCGCCGTGGCCACGAGGCCCACGATGAGGCCCACCAGCAGCGTTCGCCCCAGACCACGCCAGCCCACCGCCGCCGCCGCCACGCCGACCACGACCAGCACGCCGATGGCGGGCAGCGTCACCTCCGCGGCGAGGCGGGAGAGCGAGGCGTACCCCGCCTCGCTCACCGCGAACAGCACCGCGCCCGACGCCCCCGCCGCCGCCAGCGCCAGCAGCCTCGCCAGTCGCTCCACCACCAGGCCACCCACGCCAGAACCACACGGGGTCCGGGACCGCTCGAACGCGTCCATGCCGCGACCTCCCGTCACCCCGGCCTCACTGCGTCGCCTGCGACAGGATCTTCGCGAACACGCCGTCCATCATCGCGCCCGCCTTCGCCAGGCCCGCCGACACGCCGGCGAAAAGGTCCGACGGCTTGAAGTACCCCACCTCGGTCTTGCCGCTGCCGTCCACCCACACGTACACGCGCAGCGGGATCACGGCGCCGGCCGCGGCGTCCATCTGGAACAGCTTCTTGCCCACCACCGGGTTGCCGATGAAGAACGACTCGGCGCCCCGCAGGTTCAACCCCGTCGTCGACAACGCACCTTTCTGGTTGAGGTTCCCCAGCACCATCATCCCGTTCGACGCCACCGCCTTCTTCAAGCTCGACACCGTCGCGTCGAACGACGCGCCCGAGGTGGCGTGCAGGAACTGCGGACCGCTCTGCGCGGACGCCATCCCCACCACCGTCAGCAAGGCGAGTGCCAGCACCACACCACGGAACGCAGCCATCATCTTGCGCATAGCAGTCTCCTTCACACGAGGATTCTTCACTGGAAGCGCTCGGCCGCGGCCTCCGCGACCGGCCGGCGCGAGCGCGCCGACCCGCCCACCCTGCCGCAACCGCCCATGCCGTTCCGTCAAACGTTTGACCGGGTGTCGATCGACGCCATCGTCGTGCCCCTGATGCCGGCCCCCCGACCCCTTGGACCCCAGGTTGCCAGGGGGGCGCGCCGGTCGCCCACGCGCGGATGCGGCTCGATGCCCGCAAAGCGACGCCGGCCGCCACGTGGCGTCAATCGCTTTACCGAATGGCGGAGGCAGTCTGTCCACAATGAGCACACGTGAACGCGTCCGATACCGCGCCCACCAGCTAGCCCAGGGAGGTACATCCATGAGTGACCGTTACGACGCCATCGTCATCGGCTCCGGCCAGGGCGGTGGCCCGCTCGCCGGCGCACTCGCCAAGGCCGGACGGCACGTCGCCCTGGTCGAGAGTGAGCACGTCGGCGGAACCTGCGTCAACGAAGGCTGCACCCCCACCAAGACCATGATCGCCAGCGCCCGCGTCGCCCACCTCGCGCGCCGCGCCGCCGACTACGGCGTGCAGGCAGGCGACGGAGAGGTCCGCGTCGACCTCGAACGCGTCCGGCAGCGCAAGCGCGACATGGTCGAGTCCTTCCGCAGCGGCTCCGAGAGCAGTCTCCGCAAGCTCGACACGCTCGACCTCCTCATGGGCACCGGCCGCTTCACGGCACCCCACGAGATCCGCGTCGAGCTGGGAGGCGGCGGCAGCCGCACCCTCACCGCCCCCACCATCGTCATCGACGTCGGCACCCGCCCCACCCTGCCGCCCATCGACGGGCTTGACGACGTCCCGTACCTCACGAACGCCAGCCTCATGGAGCTGGGCGAGGTGCCCGAGCACCTGCTGGTGATCGGCGGCGGCTACGTCGGCGTCGAGTTCGCCCAGGCGTTCCGGCGCTTCGGCAGCCGCGTCACCCTCCTCCAGCGCGAGCCGCAGCTCCTGACCCGCGAGGACGGCGACGTCGCCGAGGCCCTCACAGACGTGCTCCGGGACGAAGGCATCGACGTCCGGCTGAACGCCGAGGTCGGGTCGGTGGCGCGCGTCGACGGCGGCGTTCGCCTCACGGCGGCCGTGGACGGCGAACGGCGAACCGCCGAAGGCAGCCACCTGCTGGTCGCCGCCGGCCGGCGGCCCAACACCGACGCCCTCGGCCTGGACCGTGCCGGCATCGAGCTCACCGAGCGCGGCTTCGTCCCCGTCGACGACCGCCTCCGCACCCGGGTCGACGGCGTCTACGCCCTCGGCGACGTCACCGGCGGGCCCGCCTTCACCCACACCTCCTACGACGACTACCGCATCCTCGCCTCGGACATGCTCGGCGACGGCAGCCGCCGCGGCACCGGCGAGCGCATCCTCGCCTACACCGTCTACACCGACCCGCAACTCGGCCGCGTCGGCTTGAGCGAGCGCGAGGCCCGCAACGCCGGCTTCGAGGTCCGCGTAGCTACCCTCCCCATGAGCCGCGTCGCCCGCGCCCTCGAGACTGGCGAGACCCGCGGCCTCATGAAAGCCGTCGTCGACGCCGACACGCTACAGATCCTCGGCGCCGCCATGCTCGGCAGCGAAGGCGGCGAGCTCGCCGCCGCCATCCAAATCGCCATGCTCGGGAAGCTCCCCTACACCACCCTTCGCGACGCGCCCATCGCCCACCCCAGCTACGCGGAGTCGCTCAACAACCTGTTCGCCACGCTCTGAGCCCGCGCGCAACGCCACGGCCGGCCGCGCTGGACGCGCCAGCGCACGGTAGGCCCGAGGTTCCAGCCATGGGGGCCGTGGGCGCAGGGACCGAGCGCCTCAGTACCCCTCGGGCCGTTGCGGGACATAGGGCGCCTCGAGCCGCTTCAGCTCCTCCTCGCTGAGCCTCAGGTCGACGGCGGCGACGGCGTCGTCGAGGTGGGATGCTTTCGTCACGCCCACGATCGGCGCGGTGACGGCAGGCTGCTGCAGCAGCCACGCGAGGGCGACCTGCGCCATGGTCGCGCCGCGCTCCTCGGCAATGTGCCCGACGGCGTCGACGATGGCGCGGCTGGCGTCCTCGGCCTGGCGGTAGAGCCGCTGGCCGAAGGCGTCCTGTTCGCTGCGCGGCGTCGAGGTCGCCCAGGGGCGTGCCAGGCGTCCGCGCGCCAGCGGGCTCCACGGCAGCACCCCGACGCCCTGGTCGTGACAGAAGGGCAGCATCTCGCGTTCCTCCTCGCGCATCAGCAGGCTGACCTGGTCCTGCATCGAGGCGAAGCGGGTCCAACCGTGCCGGTCGGCCAGGTACTGCGCCTGGACGAACTTCCAGGCGTCCATCGAGGAGGCGCCGATGTAGCGCACCCGTCCCGAGCGGACCAGGTCGTCGAGGGCCTGCAGCGTCTCCTCGATGGGCGTCTCCGGGTCGTAGCGGTGGATCTGGTAGAGGTCGATGTAGTCCGTGCCGAGACGCTTCAGGCTGGCGTCGACCTGCGCGAAGATGGCGGCACGGGAGAGCCCTCCGCCTTTCGGCCCCGGCCCCATGCGGCCGTGCACCTTGGTGGCGATGACGACCTCGTCGCGGCGGGCGATCTCACCGAGCACCTTGCCGGTGATCTCCTCGCTGGTGCCCTGCGAGTAGACGTTGGCGGTGTCGAAGGTGGTGATGCCCGCCTCCCAGGCCTTGCGGATGAGCGGGCGCGCCTCGTCGAGGTCGAGGGACCATGGGTGCCCGCCCGCGCCCGGTTCGCCGAAGCTCATGCAGCCCAGCACGACGCGGGAGACCTTCAGGCCGGAACGGCCCAAGCGAACCTCGTTCATGATTCTCCTTCCGCGGCGGGCGCCGCCGTGGTCCAGGCGCGGACGCGCCGGGGTAACGGCTCCTGCCGACGCTCGCCCTCAGGGTACGGCGCCGTACCGGTGCGACCGGGCGCCTGGGTCTTGCCGTCTGCCAGATCGATCGGGACGAGCAGGCATCGGGCGGAGCGCCAGGCGAGGTCCCGACGCGCGGCGCTGGCGGCGGCCGGGAAGCAAGAGGTGTACCGGCGGGCGGTGGCGTGGGTGTTGGGGGGGTGAGGAGCGTGCGTCGCCGGCCCGCCCCGAGCGGCTCAACCGCGAGTCGGGCTCTCCGCGGCGGTGACGGCCCTCAGCTCGTCCGCGGACGCCCGGGTGAGGTCCGACAAGGTCTCCCCACCGCCGCCCTCGGTCCAGCGGGCGAAGGCGGTCTTGAAGGCCGCGATCGCGGCCTCGGCCGCCAGCGTGGCGGTGGGCTCGGCGACGCCGCGTCCGCGCAGCGCGTCGGCGAGCGTGGAGGCCATCCGGGCGAGCTTGATCAGCTCGCGCTCTCGAAGCTCCGGGTTCGTCGCGATGACGGCCTGTCGCCGGCGCGAGAACTCGCGGCGCTCCTCGAGGTAGGCCGCGCCGGCCTCGGCGAGTGCTCCGACGGCCACCTCGATGGGGGGCAGGGAAGCGGGCGCCTCGGCGACCCTCGTCGCCAGGACGTCGGTCAACCCGCCGGACCCCGAGAACAGCACCTCGCGCTTGTCGGCGAAGTAGCGGAAGAAGGTCCGTTCCGTGAGCCCGGCTCGCTCGGCGATCTCCGCGACGGTGGTGCTCTCGTACCCCCGTTCGGCGAAGAGGTCCAGGGCCGCCTGTTCGAGGCGGCCGCGGGCATTGGGTTGCCAGCGACCCATGCCGTCAGTATACACGGGCCTTGACAGTCACTGACATCGCGGATAGAGTCCATGTCAGTCACTGACGTCATGGGGTCCGGCCGGCGCCTGACCGTCCGTGCACTCACCCCTGGAGGTGCCACCATGCGTGTGTTCGTCACCGGCGCATCCGGCCACATCGGCTCCGCTCTCGTTCCAGATCTTCGCGAAGCGGGTCACCAGGTCGTCGGCCTCGCCCGCTCCGAAGCGTCCGCGGCCGCCCTCACTCGTTTCGGCGCCGAGGTACGGCGCGGCGACCTCGACGACCTCGATGGGCTACGCGATGCCGCGCGAGCGGCCGACGGCGTCATCCACCTCGCCTACAACCACGCCTTCGCCGACTACGCCGCGGCCGCCGCGGCCGATCTGCGCGCCGTCGAAGCGCTGGGCGCAGCCCTCGAGGATAGCGACAGACCCTTCGTGATCACCTCGGGCACGCTCCTGCTGGCGCAGGCGGCAGCCGGACGGGTCGGAACCGAGCAGGACACGGCTCCGGGCGGCCCGCGGGTCGACTCGGAGAACGCCACCATCGCCTTCGCAAGAAGCCGCGTCAGGTCCTCGGTCGTTCGCCTCCCGCCCATCGTGCACAGCGACCTCGACCATCACGGCTTCACCCACCGCCTCATCGGCGCCGCCCGCAAGACGGGCACGTCGGCCTACGTCGGCGACGGCTCCAACCGCTGGCCCGCCGTGCACACGCGCGACGCTGCACGGCTCTACCGACTGGCGCTGGAGACGGCACCCGCCGGCTCCCGGCTCCACGGCGTGGCCGAGCAGGGCGTACCCTTCCGCGTCATCGCCGAGGCTATCGGCCGCCACCTCGACCTTCCCGCCACGTCCATCGCGCCGGAGGAGGCCAGCGGGCATTTCGGTTTCCTCGGCCCCCTCGTCGGCCTCGACAACCCGACCTCCGCCACCCACACCGCGCATCTCCTGGGCTGGCGGCCGAGCCATCCCGGCCTCCTGGACGACCTCGAGGCAGACCACTACTACCGGCAACAGACCGCATGAGCCAGAGGCTCAACGTCAGCCGGCGCGCTTCGAGCCCGTCCACGCTGTTCCTGCCGGTGATCGCCGCGGCGGTGTTCATGGTGGTGCTCACCGACAACGTCGTCAACATCATCGTGCCGATGCTCGCCACCACGTTCGACGCCTCCGTGGCACATGTCAACTGGACCATCACCGGTTACGCGCTGGTGCTTGCCGTGGGCGTGCCGCTCTACGGGCGCGTCTCGGACGTCTGGGGCGTGCGACGCGTCTTCTCGCTCGCGTTCCCCTTGTTCGCGCTCGGCAGCCTCGCCTGCGCGCTCGCGCCCGACCTCGGGCTCCTGGTCGCCGGTCGCATCCTCCAGGGGACGGGCGCGGCCGGCATCCCCGCGGTCGCCACCGTGGCGGTCGCCAAGTTGCTGCCTGCGGGCCAGCGCGGCGCCGCCTTCGGCATCATCGGCTCCACCGTCGGCGCCGGTGCGGCCGCCGGCCCCATCGTGGGAGGCGTGCTCAGCCAGTACCTCGGCTGGCGCGCTCTGTTCGTCGGCCTCATGGCGCTTGCCATGCTGCTCCACGTCGTGGCGCTGCGGGTCCTGCCGCGCGCCGCCGCCGGCGGCCGCCGCAGCTTCGACCTCCCCGGCGGCCTGTTGATCGGGGGCGCGGCCGGTCTGCTGTTGTTCGGCGTGACCAACCTGCAGGGCTACGGCGCCACCGCCTTCGCGACCTGGGGGAGCTTCAGCGGCGCCCTTCTGGCGGCGGGCGGTTTCGCGTGGCGCATCGCCGCCGCCCGCCAACCCTTCGTTCCGCCCGCCCTGTTCCGCAACCGCGGTTACATGGCCGCCCTCCTCACCGCCTTCCTCACTATGACCGCCTATCTCTCCCTCCTGGTCTTCGTGCCGCTGCTGCTGGTGGAAGCCGGTGGTCTCAGCTCGGCCCAGGCCGGACTGGTCCTGACTCCGGGCGCGCTGCTCATGGCCGTGCTCTCACCCCGCGCCGGGCGACTCTCCGACCGCATCGGCGCCAGACCGCTCATCGTGACGGGGCTCGCCTTGCTCGCCGCGGCAGCCCTCTTCCTTTCCTCGCTGGGTGCGGGCAACGCCCTGCTCATCGCGGGGGCCGCGGTCCTCGCTGCCGACCTGGGGCTGGCCCTCCTCAACGCCCCCACCACCAACGCCGCCGCGGGAGCCCTGGCGGACGAGGATTCCGGCGCGGGCCTCGGCATCTACCGCGCCGCCTTCTTCCTCGGCGCAGGCAGCGGCCCCGCCGCCTTCGGCGCGCTGCTCGCCGCCCGCGCCGCCACGCACGGACATGCCGTCAACCCGCTCTACCGCCTCGCCGACACCGCCTACTCCGACACCTTTCTCGCCATCGCCGCCACCGCGCTGGCCGGTCTCATCGTGGCGGCCCTCGGCCTCCGCGGCAGTCGCAGCCGGCGACGCGCCGGCGCCGAGAGAGCGCCCGGGGTCGGCGCAGAGCACCGCCAGGCGCACCACCACCAGGCGGCCGGCGACCCTGCAACGCCGGCGACGCCCAACGCCCGCCCTTGCCGTTCCGCGGGCCACGTGCCTGGCCACCGCCCCGTCCACCGCCAGGCAGACAACCGCCCGGCAAGCGAGCTTCCTGCCCCGCCGTCGGCGGCGTCCGCCGGCGGCCGTACCCACGTCCTCTCAGGCGCAGCGTGCAAGGAGGAATCATGACAAGCGACAGCGATAACAGGAACGTCCTCAGCGCACCAACGAGCTCGTCGGCGGCGCGGGCGGGTGAAGCCGTGCTGGCCGGCCGTCCGGTGGCGCGTGTGGGTTTCGGCGCCATGCAGCTCCCGGGTCCGGGCGTGTGGGGTCCCCCGGCCGACCGGGAGGCGGCGCTGGCGGTGCTGCGCGAGGCCGTCGCGCTCGGGGTCAACCACGTCGATACCGCGCAGTTCTACGGTGACGGGGTGGCCAACGAGCTGATCCGGAGCGCGCTGCACCCGTACCCCGAGGACCTGGTGCTGGTCAGCAAGGTCGGCGCGGCCCGCGACGAGACCGGCAGCTGGCGCCCCGCGCAGCGCCCCGAGCAGCTCCGCGCCGGGGTGGAGGCCAACCTCCGGACGCTGGCGGTCGAGCGGCTCGACGTGGTGAACTTGCGCCTCATGGGCGACCGGCCGGCGGACGCGCTGCCCGGGGAGCAGCGCGTGGACCTCGACAGCCAGCTGGCCGAGATGGTGGCGCTGCGCGAGGAAGGGTTGATCGGCGGCATCGGCCTGAGCAACGCCGGGGTCGAGGCGCTACGCCGGGCGCTGCCCGCCGGCATCGCCTGCGTGCAGAACGCCTACAGCGTCCTGGACCGCGCCGCCGAGCCCGTCCTCGAATTGTGCCGCGAGCACGGCGTGCCCTGGGTGCCGTTCTTCCCCCTGGGATCGGCCTTCCCGAACGTCCCCAAGGTCACCGACCACCCCGCGGTGGTGGCTGCCGCCGCGCGCCTGCAGGCGACCCCGGCGCAGGTCGGGCTGGCATGGTTGCTGGCCCACCACGACAACACCCTGCTGATCCCCGGCACGTCCAACCCCGAGCACCTGCGCGAGAACGTCGCGAGCGGCGAGGTCGTGCTGGACCCGGGCACCCGCCTGGCGCTTGACCGCGTGGCCGTGGAGTCCTCGTTCGAGTAGCTCCAGTGCCCGTTCGCCGTGTGCATGCGCGTCACGAGCGATGCGCCAGCGTCGCGGCCCCGCGTTCGGCGTCGTGGCCCTACTTGTCGCGCACGCAGGCCGAAGCCATGCGGCGCCGGGCCCGGTCGAGGAAACGCTCGAGGAGGGGCGGCGTGCCAGCCCGCGCTCGCCCATACCGTATGTCGTGGCCGAGGCGGGCGTCCTGATGCTCACCCCGATCTCAGTGCAGTGCGCGGCCCCTCGGGAATCCGCGTGAACTGCATCGCGCCCGAGCCCATCCGCACCGAGCGGCACGAGGACGACACGGTGAGCTTGCACTCCTGGCTGGTGTTCCCGCACGTCCTCGGCGCCATCGCGCTCGCACGTCTCGTCGTGGAAACCGGATGGGACGTCGATGCGGGGACGAGCTCGATGGGGCGCTGGCTCGCCGGCTACGGCGTGACTCGGCTCGTGCTCACCGCAGCCGTCTGGGACATGATCTTCACACCCTTCTCGTGAGCACGGGCATGGCCACACCGTGTGCGGTGATCGGACGTCCGGTCGTCCAGACAGAAGTTCGACCCGGTCGACCCCATCCTCCCGGGCTGGGACGAGAGC
>Ga0102953_1000809_pt1 | contig 20587 bp, 19 predicted proteins | sample SalPon2A_C_D2_MG_FD_78509 | JGI IMG/M metagenome (GOLD analysis project Ga0102953, IMG submission 78509) | Soil microbial communities from South San Francisco under conditions of wetland restoration - Salt Pond MetaG R2A_C_D2_MG | ecosystem: Environmental > Terrestrial > Soil > Wetlands | place... | reverse complement strand
GGCCAGCAGGAGCACGTTGAGCCCCATCTGCCGGTAGTACTCCGCGAGCGTCACGGCGGTGTACACGCTGGCCTCGCGGGCGGCGACGGGCATGGAGCTGGTGTTGACCACGATGAGGGTGCGCTCCATGAGGCTGCGGCCGGTGCGGGGGTCGGTGAGCTCGGGGAACTCCCGCAGCGTCTCGACCACCTCGCCGGCGCGTTCCCCGCAGGCGGCGATGATGACGATGTCGACGTCGGCGTGGCGGCTGGTGATCTGTTGGAGCACCGTCTTGCCGGCCCCGAACGGCCCGGGGATGCAGTAGGTGCCGCCGAGCGCCACGGGGAAGAGAGTGTCGAGGATGCGCACCTTGGTGATGAGGGTGTCGTGGGGGCGGAGCCGCTCCCGGTAGGCGCGGATGGGCGCCTTCACCGGCCAGCGGCGCAGCATCTCGACGTCACGGCGGCCGCCGCGCTCGTCGACGAGGGTTGCGATCTTCTCCTCGACGGTGTACTCGCCCGCCGGCGCCAGCCACTCCAGGCGCCAGCGCCCCTCCCAGCCGAACGGCACCATGATCTGATGCTGGATCGCGTTCTCCGGCACGGTGCCGAGGGTGTCGCCGGCGCGCAGGTTGGCGCCCGGCTCCACCGTGGGGGTGAACGCCCAGAGCCGCTCGCGATCGAGCGGTTGCAGGTAGCTGCCGCGCTGCAGGAAGAAGCCCGCCTGTTCGGCGAGCTCGGGAAGCGGGTTCTGGAGGCCGTCGAAGATGCTTCCGAGGAGGCCGGGACCGAGCTCGGCCGCGAGCAGCTCGCCGGTGAACTCCACCGGCCCTCCCACGAACAGGCCCGTGGTGTCCTCGAACACCTGCATGTCGGCGTAGTCGCCGCGCACGCGGATCAGCTCGGCCTTGAGGCGGAGGTCGCCGAGGACGGCGTAGCCGACCTCGTTCTGGATGACGGGGGTATCGAACGCGACGGTGAGCAGGTTGCCGTTCACCGCCACGATGCGGCCTGCATGACTAGCCATGGGTCTCCTCGTGAGCGTGCTCCTGGTCGTGGCGGGCTTCGACGGCGTCGAGGGTGCGCCCGAGCGCCTCGCGACCCGTCGACGGGTCGCGTGCCGCCCACTCCCGGGCGATGCGGAGGCGCTGCGCGTACGCCAGCAGCGCCGGGAAGCCCCACGGGACGGGGCCGGCGAGCTCGTCGAGGAGCCGCCAGCGCAGGGCGTCCAGCGCGCGTTGCCGCGCCAGCGGGTCGGGCGCCTCGTACGCCCGCGCCACGCCCTCCTCGATCAGCACGCGGAAGCCCTCGTGCTCGCGCGCTTGCCCCATGGGGCTCGAGCCCCAGAACGGCGCCCGCCGTCGGGCGACGGCGTTGGCGATCTGGCGCTCACCGTCGAGCCAGCGCCTGGCGGTCTCGGCGGCGTGGCCGCTGCCGTTCGCGGCGGCCTCGGGGTCGGCCAGCGCCGTCAACGCCCTGTTCGGCACGAACCCGCGGCAGCGCTCGAGGAGCTCCGCCGCGCTCAGCGGCGGGACGTCCTCGGGTCCGAAGCCGGGGAGGGTGGAGAGGAGGTAGGCGTACACGCGGTCCCTCTCCCGTGAGCGGCTAGGGCCGCTCCTCCGCGGGCGTCTCGGCGGTGAGCATCCGTGCCAGCTCGGGGCGGAGCATCTCGGAGAGGACGTCGGCGATGGCCCGGAGCGTGAAGTCGTGCTCCACGTGGTCGCCCGTCAGGGTGACCCGGAAGCCCTTCTCGATGTCGCGGCCGACGCGGATCTCCACGCCCTGCTGCAACTTCTCCCGGTACTGGTCGGCGTAGAAGCGGGCGAGTTGCTCGCGGTCGTCCGGGCTCAGCAGCACGCTCATGCGCCGGTCGGGGCCGCTGCGCTGGGCGTAGGCCTCGGCCATGGCCAGCAGCATCTCGCGCAACGTCTCGGGCGTGAGCGCCTCCTCCAGCGAGTCGTCCACCAGGCGCATGACCACGTCCTCGACGCCCCGCCGCACGGCGATCAGGAGGTCGCGGCCCGCTTGTTCGAGGGCGCGCTCGCCGTGCTCGCGCATGCTGGCGGCGTCGCGCTCGGCGGAATCCCGGAGCTTGCGGGCCTCCGCGTCGGCTGCGGCCAGCCGGCGATCGGCCTCCGCCTTGGCCTCGGCGACGATGGCGTCGGCCTTGTGCCGAGCGTCGTCCACGACCTCCCCTTGGAGCTTGTCGATCAGGGATTGCAGAGCTTCGGGCATGATGCTTCTCTCACGACCTCTCCGGGATGCGATTTCGGTGGACCGGGCGACCGGCGGACCGAAGTGACCCCAGCTTGCGCGCGCGGCCCGCGCGATCGGGGCCGATGTGCTCGCACCGCAGAAGTGTCCTGGTCGTCGGGGTCGAAGCGTCCAATTCCGCCTTCTCTTGTATCACGCGGACGCGCGCCGGATGAGGGTGACGAACGTCCTGACGGGCGCGATGTCCCCCTTCGGCGCGCGGCCGCCGTGAGACGCCTCAGAAGCGTTCGGTGACGGTGCGCATCTCCATGAAGCCGCGCAGGTAGTCGGGGCCGCCCGCCTTGGCGTTGGTGCCCGACATCTTCAGCCCGCCGAACGGCTGGATGCCGACCAGCGAGCCGGTGATCTTGCGGTTGACGTAGAGGTTGCCGACCTGGAACTCCCGACGCGCGCGTTCGATGCGGGCCCGGTCCCGGGAGAAGACGCCGCCCGTCAGGCCGTACATGCTGGCGTTGGCGATCTCCAGGGCGTGGTCGAAGTCGCGCGCCTTCATCACGGAGACGACGGGCCCGAAGATCTCCTCGCAGGCGATGGTGGCGCTCTGCGGCACCTCCGCGAAGACGGTGGGCTCGATGAAGAGGCCGTCCTCGGGCGCGCCCACGGCGCCTCCGCCCAGCACCAGGCGCGCCTCCTGCTTGCCCGTCTCGATGTAGCGCAGGATCTTGTCGTACTGCTTGCGGTTGATGACCGCGGCCACGTCGGCGTTCTCCTCGGCGGAGCCGACCCGCAGGGCCTTGGCGCGCTGCACGAAGGCTCCGAGCAGCTCGTCGTAGACGGCCTCGACGGCGATGAGGCGGCTCATGGCGGAGCACTTCTGCCCCTGGAAGCCGAAGGCGCTGACCACCGCGGCGTCCGCGGCCGCGGCGACGTCGACGGTCTCGTCGACGATCAGGGCGTCCTTGCCGCCCATCTCCGTGAACACCCGCTTGAGCCAGTTCTGGCCGGGGTGCACCTTGGCGGCGCGCTCGTTGATGCGCATGCCGGTCGCCACCGAGCCGGTGAAGTTGATGAAGCGCGTCCGGGGATCGTCCACCAGGGCGTCGCCCAGGTCCGCGTCATCGCCCGTCAGGAGGTTGATCACTCCGGGCGGGAAGCCCGCCTCGTCGACGCACTCCATGAACTTCTGGGCGATGATCGGGGTGGACGGCGACGGCTTCAAGATCACGGTGTTGCCCACCACGACCGGCCCCACCGTGGTGCCCACCAGGATGGCGAGCAGGAAGTTCCACGGCGGGATGGTGACGCCTACGCCCATGGGGAAGAGCTCGCTGGTGTTCTCCTCGCCCGGGAAGTCGTAGCTGGGGCGGGGGCCCGCCAACGCGAGCGACTGTCGCGCGTAGTACTCGCAGAAGTCGATGGCTTCGGCGACGTCGCCGATCGCCTCGAGGTAGTTCTTGCCGGCCTCGAAGATCTCCCAGGCGGCCAGCTCCTCGCGGCGGCGCCGCATCACGGCGGCGAGCTTCACCAGCAGCCGCGCCCGGTGCGCCATGGGGAGCCGGGACCAGGACCCGAAGGCTTCCTGGGCCGCGGTGAACGCCCGCTCGATCTCCTTGCGCTTGCCCTTGGCGCTGCGGCCGACGACCCGGTCGGGGCGGCAGGGGTCGGTGGAGACCAGGTGGTCGCCGGTATCGACACGTTCCCCGCCGATGACGAGCGGGTAGTCGCGGCCGAGCTGGCCGCGCACCGCCTCGATGCCGGCGCGGAAGCGCTCCAGGGTGGCCTCGTCCGAGAAGTCCAGGTAGGTCTCGTTCACGTAGGGTTCGAACAGCATGTGCGTGCTCCTTGCCTTGGGCGCGTCCGCTCAGCCGGTGAGGCCACGGAGGATGAACGCGAGGTTGGCCGGACGTTCGGCCAGCCGCCGACTGAAGTAACCGTACCAGTCCTCCCCGAAGGGCACGTACACCCGCAGGCAATGGCCGGCGCCAACGAGCCTGTCCTGCAGGACGGGCTTGACGCCGAAGAGGAGCTGGAACTCGTAGCGTTCCGCCCCCAGGCCCGCCCCGCGGGCGAAGGCGCCGACCTCGGACAGGATGCGCTCGTCGTGGGTCGCCACGTTGACTCTGCCCCCCGCCTCCAGCGCCCCGTACACGAGCTCGCGATAGGCGCGGTCGACGTCGGCCTTGTCCTGATAGGCGACCTCCCGCGGCTCGTTGTACGCCCCCTTCACGATCCGGAGCTCCGGCACGGGGGAGAGGGCGAGCAGGCGCTCCAAGTCGTCGGCGGTGCGGTAGAGGTAACTCTGCAGGACCGTCGAGACCTTCGCCCCGGCCGACGCGTGCAGCCTCTCGAAGAGCGCCAGCGTGGCGTCGACGTAGTGGCTGCTCTCCATGTCGAGGCAGAGGTGACCGCCCCTCCTGGAGGCCGTCTCCGCCAGCTCGGAGGCCAGCTCGAAGGCCAGCTCGGCATCCACGGCGAGACCGAGCTGGGTGGGCTTGGCGCTGAAGTACGGCTCGAGCCCGTCGTCGGCGGCAGCCTCGATGGCGTCTGCGATCCGTCTCGCCGCCTGGCGCGCGGCAGCCTCATCGCCCACGTACTCCCCGAGCACGTCGAGGACGATGCGCTTGCCGGCGGCCTGAAGTGCCTGCAGCTTGGGGAGCGCGCCGTCGAGCGACTCGCCTGCGACGAAACGGCCCACCCCGAGCCGCCAGCCGGCCCGGGTCACGAAACCGCGTACGGCCGCCGAGTCGGCCACGGCGAGCATGGTCCGGCGATAGGCACCGTCCAACATCACGACGGCCCTTCCAACCACGTCCGGAGACACTGACGGATGATGTTCACGTTCCACTTTACCCGATTCGAAGAGCGTTCCCGGCATCGCCCGAGCGCCGGTACACAGCGTCTCTCACAGTGCTCGGAGGCGATATCGGGGGCGCGCCGCCGCTCGGGCGACCCGCCCCTCGGCGACGGCGCGGCCCGGGCCGGCCGCAACGGCGGCCGGCCTGCCGGCGGGGCGGGAGGGGCGGCGCGCGGATACACACGTTGACACCCCGGCGCAGGCCGACATAGCCTTGCCCTGTTGATTCGCCGGTCGAATCGCGGTCGCGTCCCGCACTCGCTCGCTTCGAGCGCAGTGCTGCGGGGGCGACCATTCCAGGCGGCCCGGCCGCTCGTCGCCGCGACCTGTGCGCGGGGCGTTGGAGGGACGATGACACGCACCCTGAGAACGAACCCCGAGCAGAACGCGAGCGGGGGCCTGTGGAGGTCCTTGCTCCTCGCCGCCGTGGTCGCCGGCCTGGTGGGCGTGGCGTTCGCCCAGAAGCCCATCCTCATCGGCGTCCAGGCCCCCATCACCGGTCAGTACGCCAACGAGGGCCAGGGCATCGAGAAGGCCGTCAAGCTCATCGCCAAGCAGGTCAACGACAAGGGCGGCCTGCTCGGTCGGCAGATCGAGGTGCAGACGTGCGACGACGCCGGCCAGGCGTCGCAAGCGGCCATCTGCGCGAGGCAGTTCGTCAACGCAGGGGTGCTCGCGGTCATCGGCACGTACACGAGCGGTGCCGCGCTCGCCGCCGAGCCCGTCTACGCGCGGGCCAACGTCATCCAGACGTCCGACGGCACCAGCGACAAGCTGACCCAGAGCGGCTACGAGACCTTCTTCCGCAACGCGCCGCCCAACAGCGCCGAGGCGAAGTTCACGGCTCAGTACCTGCTCGACGGCAAGCACTACCAGCGCATCGCGGTGCTCTCCGACCACTCCAGCTTCGCGCAGGGGCTCTCGGACGCCGTCGTCAACGAGATCAAGCAGGCCGGCGGCAACCTCGTCTACACGGGGTTCATCAGCGCGGGATCGCAGGACTACACGGCGGTCCTGACGAAGATCAAGTCGGTGAGCCCGGACGTGCTCTACTTCTCCGGGTACTACCCGGACGGCGGGCTCATCCGCGCGCAGATGGAGCAGCTCCACATGGACGCCGCCTTCGTCGGCGGTGACGCCAACCAGAACGTGGCGTTCGCCAAGATCGCCGGCAACGCCGCGCAGGGCGCGATCATCGTCAACGTCCCATCGCCCGAGAACCTGCCCTTCCCGGCGGCCAAGCAGTTCCTCGCCGATTACAAGGCCGCCTACGGTGAGGACCCGCCCAGCATCTACACCTTCACCAACGCCGACGGTTTCCGCGCCGTGATCGCCGCGATCGAGGCCACCAACAGCACCGACCCCGCCAAGCTGATGGACTGGATGCACGGCATGAAGGACTTCCAGGGCCTCACCGGCACCTTCTCCTGGGACCAGAGCGGCGAGCGGATCGGCAGCCCCTTCACGGCGTTCGAGGTGCAGGCCGACGGTTCCTACAGGATCGTCTACCCGGAGGCGGCCGCGCAGTAGCCGCCGTCGCCGATAGGGCGCGGCGCGCGGCGAGGCCGACAGCGTGGACGTCGTACTCCAGCAGTTCATCAACGGGGTGACCGTCGGGGGCTTCTACGCCCTCATCGCCCTGGGCTACACCATGGTGTACGGCGTGCTCAAGCTCATCAACTTCGCGCACGGCGACCTCAGCATCCTCGCGGCCTTCATCGGGCTCACCGTCCTGACCAGCGGGATCGGCGGCGCGGACGCCGGGGCGCTGCTGGTCGCGCTGGCGTTCGTCGTGGCGGCGGCGCTCGTGGGCGTTGCCGGGTTCGCGCTCGAGCTCACCGCCTACCGTCCCCTGCGCAAGGCCCACCGTCTCTCGGCCGTGGTCTCGGCGCTGGGCGCGTCGATGCTCATCGAGAACGGCATCATGCTGATCTGGGGGCCGCAGGTGAAGGTCTTCCCGGCGAACCTGCTGCCCCACATCAGCTGGAGCTTCGGCGGCGCCTCCATCAGCTTCGTGCAGGTGCTGATCATCGCCGGTTCGCTGCTCCTGATGGCGGGTCTGTACTTCTACGTCCACCACACCCGCTTCGGCACCGCCATCCGGGCGGCGGCCATCGACCAGGACGCCGCGCGGTTGATGGGCATCAACGTCAACCGCGTCATCGCCAGCGTCTTCGTGCTGGGCCCGGCGCTGGGTGCCGTGGGCGGCCTCTTCATCGGGCTGTACTACCGCGAGGCCTACTTCAACATGGGCTGGATCTACGGCCTCAACGCCTTCATCGCCGCCATCATCGGCGGCATCGGCAACATCCCGGGCGCCATGATCGGTGGGCTCTTGCTCGGCCTGTTCAACGCCTTCGCGGCCGGTTACGTCTCCAGCTCCTGGCAGGAGGCGATCACGTTCGCGCTGCTCATCGCGATCCTGCTCGTGCGTCCGACCGGCATCCTGGGCGAGCGGGTGGCCGACAAGATATGAGCCTCTCGGCGCGCGCCGGTCGCGGGGCGGCGTAGGCGGTCGTGGCCGCGGGCGAGCGTCGCGCAAGCCTGGCGCTGGCGCGCCGCGCCGCCGGGCCCGTGCTGTGGCTGGCGGGCCTGTTCGTGCCGGTGCTGCTGGGCGGCAGCTGGGTGAGCATCATGGCGATCTTCGCGATCTACGCGGTGGTTGCGCTCTCCCAGGACATCGTGCTCGGCCGCGCGGGCATGTACGACATGGGGCACGCCGTCCCCTTCGGGGTCGGCGCCTACGTGACCGCCATCCTCAACACCACCTTCCACTGGCCGATCCTGGCGACCTGGCCGGTGGCCATCGTCGTGGCGGCGGTGATCGGCGCCGCCCTGGCCGCGCCCATCGTCAAGCTGCGGGGCGACTACCTGCTGGTCGCGACCATCGGCTTCAACATCATCTTCGTGCTGGCGATGGGCAACGACGTGCTGGGCCTGACCGGCGGCCCCGACGGCATCTTCGGGGTGGGCGTGCCGCACGTGCTCGGCCGTGCGCTCTCCAGCCAGGGAGCGCTGTTCTACCTCGACTGGCTGGTGCTGGCGCTGGTGCTGCTGATGATGCGCAACCTGGAACGCTCCCGCGTCGGCCGCGTCTTCCGGTACCTCAAGGAGGACGAGCTGGCGGCGACCACCCTGGGCGTCGACGCCCGCTACTACAAGATCCTCGCCTTCGCCATCGGGGCCGGGCTGGCGGGCGCCGCCGGCACCCTCTTCGCCGTGCAGCTCGCCAGCGTGAGCCCGGGATCGTTCGTGTTCACGGAGTCGGTCACGCTCTTCGCCATCGTGCTGGTGGGTGGCCAGGCTTCGATCCCGGGGGTGCTCCTGGGCACGGCCTTGATGTTCGTGGTCCCGCAGGTGTTCCGCGGCCTGGCGCAGTACCGCTACTTCGTGTTCGGGATCGCCATGGTCCTGGTGATGGTGCTGCGCCCGCAAGGGATCTGGCCGCGCGGCCGGGGGCGGCCGTGAGCGGGACGGCGCTGCTCGAGCTCGAGGACGTCGGCATCAGCTTCGGTGGCCTGCGGGCCGTGGACGGGCTCAGCTTCCACGTCGACGAGGGGCAGATCGTCGGGCTCATCGGCCCGAACGGTGCCGGCAAGACGACCGTCTTCAACATGGTGACGGGCGTGTACCGACCCACCGACGGCCGCATCCGCTTCCAGGGCCGCGACATCACCGGCCGCTCGCCGCATGTCGTGGCCCGCCAGGGCGTCATGCGGACCTTCCAGACCATCCGGCTCTTCGCCGGCATGAGCGTTCTGGAGAACGTGCTCGCCGGGCAGCACCTGCGCACCCGTCAGCTGTGGTGGCAGGGGCTGCTGGCCACGCCCGGACAGCGCCGGGAGGAGGCCGAGCTGCTGGCGCGAACGCACGCCACCCTGGAGCGGTTGGGCCTGAGCGACGTGGCCGGCGAGATCGCCACCTCCCTGCCGTACGGCGTCCAGCGGCGCGTCGAGCTGGCGCGCACGCTGGTGGCGGACCCCTCGCTGCTCATCCTCGACGAGCCGGCCGCCGGGCTCAACGACCGGGAGTCGGCCGCCCTCAACGACACCATCCGGGAGATCCGCGACTCGGGCGTGACCGTCCTCCTGGTGGAGCACGACATGAACGTGGTCATGAACGTCACGGACAGCATCGTGGTGATCAACTTCGGCCGCAAGATCGCCGAGGGCACGCCATCGGTCATCCAGAACGATCCCGCCGTCATCGAGGCCTACCTCGGGCAGGACGACGACGAGGATGACGAGGCGGCGGGGGGGCTCGAGGCGTGAGCCTGCTCGAGGTCGAGGACCTGGTCGTGAGCTACGGGCAGATCCAGGCGCTGCGCGGCATCTCGCTGGAGGTCGCCGAGGGCGAGGTGGTGGCCATGCTGGGGGCGAACGGGGCGGGGAAGACGACGCTCATGCGCACCCTGAGCGGCCTGGTGCCGTTGCGCGAGGGCCGTATCCGCTACCAGGGCGGCGACATCAGCCGTCTCGGCGCCGACCGCATCGTCCGGCTGGGCATCACCCAGGCGCCCGAGGGGCGGCGCGTCTTCGGCACCCTCAGCGTGGTCGAGAACCTGGTCCTGGGCGCGTACACGCGCTCCCAGGAGGAGGCCGCGGCGTCGATGGAGCAGGTCTTCGAGCTGTTCCCGCGCCTTCGCGAACGCAAGCGGCAGCTCGCCGGCACGCTCTCGGGCGGCGAGCAGCAGATGCTGGCCATCGGGCGGGCGCTCATGGCCAGGCCACGGTTGCTGCTCTTGGACGAGCCCAGCCTGGGGCTGGCGCCGCTGCTGGTGAAGGGGATCTTCCGCGCCTTGCGGGAGATCCGCGACAGCGGCGTGACCATCCTCCTCGTGGAGCAGAACGCCCGCCTGGCGCTCCGGCTCGCGGACCGGGGCTACGTGCTCGAGGTGGGCCGAATCGTGCACGCCGATACCGCGGCGGGCCTGCTCGCCTCGCCGGAGGTGCGCGCCGCCTACCTGGGCAAGGCGTAACGCGGCGCGAACCCCACCGCGACGGCCTTCGCAGTGACCGACGTCACGCCAGGCAGGACCCTCGGGGGCGAGTAAGACTTCGAACAGTGAGCCCGGGCCACCCTTGCTAGTCTTTGGGCCAGCGGTTCCTCCTGAACTGGTTCAGGCACGGGACCCAAGGCCCTGATGACGACGATCCGCGCTGCCCTCAGGCCGTCCACGGACGCGTCGCCACGGAAGGCGACTGGGTGAAGCTCTTCTTCGTGAGGCACGGCGAGCCCGACTGGGACCTGGTCGAGATGCGAGGGGCCCGCGGCTGGGCCAAGGACTTCGCACCTCTCACGCCCCTCGGGCGGCTGCAGATCGACACCATCGCCAACGACTTCCGCCTCCAGGAAGCCGACGCCATCCTGTGCAGTACCTTCACGCGGGCGCTGGAGTCGGGCGCGCTGCTGAGCCGGGCCCTCAACAAGCCGCTCTTCGTGGAGTACGACCTGCACGAGTGGCTGCCGCAGAAAGACCCGCTGGCGGACGTCGACGAGCAGCTTCTGGAGCGCGCCAGCCACACGCTCGCGGGCGCGCCCGCAGACGACGCCGAAGCGCCCTGGGAGAGCCTGGAGGACGTGCGCGAGCGCGTGCTCGAGGTCCTCAACCGATACCGCCGCTTCGAACGGCTGGTGGTCGTCACGCACGGCGTGGTGATCGGCAGCCTGGTTGGGATGCGCCGCCTGGTAGACCACGCCGAGATCGTCCCCTTCGAGATCGACCTCGACCGGCCCGGACCCGCCCCCTCGGCCGACGAACACAAGCTGCACGCCAACTGAACGGCGCCGCGCGGCGCGGCGGGTCAGGCGCTATCCTGGCGCGGTGAACGATGCTCCCTTCATCTCGCTCGACGGCGCCCTGGTCCGCTTGCGCACGCTCGCCCAGGCCGACGTGGCTCCCCTCACCGATATCGCCCTCGCGCACGTCCACGAGTACCGGCTCACCTCCACCCCCGCCACCTCCGAGCAGGCCGACGCCTACTTCGCGCGCGCCTTCGCCGACATGGCGACCGGCGATGCGGTCGTCGTCACCGTCTTGGACGCGCGTTCGGGGGCGCTGTTGGGCAGCAGCCGCCTCACCGAGATCGACACGCGGCACCGGCGCTGCGAGCTGGGCTACACCTGGTACCGGCCGGACGTGTTCAACAGCGGCGTCAACGTCGAGTGCAAACGCCTGTTGCTGGGGCATGCCTTCGATACCCTCGGGCTGGTGCGGGTGCAGATCCATACCGACACACGCAACCTGCGCTCGCAGCGCGCCATCCGGGCGCTCGGCGCGCGCTACGAGGGCGTGTTGCGCCGTCACATGATCGCCAAGGACGGCTACGTGAGGGACAGCATGGTCTTCGCGATCACCGACGAAGACTGGCCGCGGGTGCGGCGGGCGCTGGCCGAGCGCCTGTCCAGGCGGCTACAGGGCGACCGGGTCGGCTGACTCAGCGGATGCCGTGCAGGATCTCGGCGAGGCCCTCGGGGTCGGTGACGTAGACCTCCTTGGGCCGGGTCTCGATGACACCCTCGGCCTCGAGGGTCTTGAGCGCGCGGGTGACCGTCTCGCGGCTGGTGCCGGCGAGGCTGGCGAGCTCCTGGTGGGTCAACCGCACGAGCGCGCGCTCCTCGTCCAGGTCGACCACGCCGCTCCGGTAGAGCCGCAGGAGCACGTACGCGACGCGCCCCTGCGCGTCCTTGTAGGAGAGGATCTGCGCCTCGTCGTCCATGCCGCGCAGGCGGGTGGCCAGTGTGGTGGTGAGGTTCAGGCTGATGGCAGGGTAGTCGGCCATCAGCTTCCTGAAGTCGTCGCTGAACAGGACGTAGGCCGTTACCTCGTTGAGGGTGAGGGCCGTGGCGCTGCGGGTGGCGTGCCCGAGCACCGCCATCTCGCCGAAGAACTCCGGCGGCTGCAGGATCGCCAGGGTCTTCTCGTGCCCCGCCAGGTCGATCTTCGAAAGCTTCACCAGGCCGGCGCTCAGGATGTAGAGAGCCTCTCCCGTGTCCCCCTCGCGGAAGATGGTCGTGCCCTCGTCGTAGACCCGCCGCCTGACGGCCGTCGCCGCGATCGACAACGCCCTGTCCGGCGCCGCTTCGAAGAGCGGCACCTGGGAGAGGAACGCCTTGAGAGCTTCAGCATCGTTGTCGTTAACGGCCATACTGGGGTTCCTCCCTAACGGTCTGCGCCAGTCCTCTGCTCCCCCCCGTCACCGCCCGCGTGGAAGTCCCACGCGCCCCCTTCCGTGCACTGCTCGCCGCCCATCATATAGTAAGCACGTGCCCGTCGTCCTTGAATGCCGAGCCCTGGCCCGGCGCTACCGCAACGCCGGCGGGCTGCTGGAGGTGCTCCATGGCGTCGATCTGCGGGTGGGGCCCGGCGAGATCGTGGCCATCCTCGGCCCGAGCGGATCGGGCAAGAGCACACTCATCCATCTTCTGGCCGGCCTGGATGCCCCCGATGCCGGCGAGGTGTGGTGGGGCGATCTGGCCGTGCACCGGCGCCGGCCCCGCGACCTGGCGCAGGAGCGGGCGCGCGCCCTGGGGTTGGTCTTCCAGAACCACTACCTGCTGCGGGAACTGAGCCTGCTGGAGAACATCATGCTGCCCGGCAGCATCCGCGGCCGCCCCGATGAGGCGCGGGCACGGGGGCTGCTCGAGCGGGTGGGCCTTTCCGGGCGCATGGACGCGTTACCCGGCAAGGTCTCGGGCGGGGAGCGCCAGCGCGCGGCCGTGGCGCGCGCGTTGGCGCTCGATCCGCCCCTGCTGCTCGCCGACGAGCCCACCGGCAGCCTGGACCGCGACAACGCGCGGGCGGTGTTCGAGCTCCTCGTCGAGCTCGCCCGCGAGCGCGGCACCGCGATCGTGATGGTGACGCACGACGACGAGCTGGTACGCCCGGTCCCGCGGCGCTTCCACCTCGAGGGGGGACGGCTCGAGCCGCTGCCCGCAAGCTCCTGAGCCGGGTCTGGCACGGGCCTTGCGGCCAGAGTGCTAACATCGCGATGACGCAGGGAAATCTGGGCCGGCTCCGGGGGCTCCCCGGTGACGGCCCACCTGCACGGACCCACTGGAGGTGGACATGAAGAGACTCACGCTCATTGCTGCGGCGGTGCTGGCGCTATCGGGCCTCGCCGCGGCCCAGACGCTGGTGTACGGGGAGAGCGGCCTGCCCGTGAACCTCGACCTTCCGCAAGACGGCAACTCCCTGAGCGTCCAGTACCAGGTCGCCGAGCCGCTCGTGCTCTACAAGCCCGGCACGACCGAGATCCGCCCCGGCCTGGCGACGAGTTGGGAAGCCAACGACAGCGCCACCGTGTGGACCTTCCACCTGCGCCAGGGTGTGACGTTCCAGGACGGCACGCCGTTCAACGCCGAGGCGGTCAAGTTCAACTTCGATCGCTGGAACCATCGCGACAACCCGTACGCCTTCCCCGGCACCAAGGACATGGCGGCCTGGACCTACATCTTCGGGGCGTTCTACGGCGAGTCCGGCTACCTGCTGGAGAAGGTCGACGCCGTCGACGACTCCACCGTCCGCTTCACCCTGACGCAGCCCACCGGCTTCTTCCCGACCCTGCTGTCCTCGAGCTACTTCGGCATGCAGAGCCCCGCCGCCATCAAGAAGGCGGGCGCCGCCTACGGCACGCCCAGCGTCGGCCTGGTCGGCACCGGCCCGTTCAAGTTCCAGGAGTGGGTCGAGGGCGACCACGTCACCCTGGTGCGCAACGACAACTACTGGGGCGACAAGGCGGGCGTCGAGCGTATCGTGTTCAAGGGCATCGAGTCCGCGCCCACGCGCCTGGCCCAGCTCGAGGCCGGCACGCTCGACATCGCCGTGAACCTCTCGCCGGACGACTACAAGGTCGTCACCGGCAACCAGAACCTCAAGCAGGCCAGCTCGGGCCCCGAGCTGAGCATCGGCTACGTCGGCTTCCACCAGGCCAACAAGCCCTTCGACGACGTGCGCGTGCGCCAGGCCGTGGCCTACGCGGTCGACCAGCAGGCCATCGTGGACGCCTTCTACGGCCCGCTCGGATCGGTGGCGACCGAGTTCATCCCGCCGGGCCTGATGGGCCGCAGCGACGTCAAGGCGTACCCGTACGATCCGGAGAAGGCCAAGCAGCTCCTGGCCGAGGCCGGCTACCCCAACGGCTTCGACACCAAGTTCTGGTACATGCCGGTGTCGCGCCCCTACTACCCGGCCCCGAAGGACGTGGCCGAAGCCTTCGTCGGCTACCTCGCGGACGTCGGCATCAACGCCCAGCTCAACACGGAGGACTGGAGCATCTACCTGAGCGATTACGATCAGGGCAAGTTCCCCATGTACATGCTCGGCTGGAACGCCGACTACCCGGATCCGAACAACTTCATCAACACGTTCTTCAACGCCTCCGAGAGCGTCAACGGCTTCGGCTGGTCCGACGCCAACGGCCAGAAGGTCGTGTCGCTCCTGTCGCAGGCCGCCCAGGCCTCGGACCAGAGCACGCGCGAGCTTGACTACGAGCTCGCGTCCACGATCATCCACGATCAGATCCCCGCGCTGCCGATGGTGTACCCGCGCTCGCTCAACGCCACGCGCACCAACATCGACGGCTTCCTGCCGAACGCCATGGGCACCACCGTGTCGCTGGCGACGGTCACCAAGAAGTAGCCGTCCGGCCGGGAGCGTGGGCGGCGCGCACGGTGCGCCGCCCACGCCTCGGACGACCACACCAAGGCACCTGTGTTCGCTTACGTCGCAAGAAGAGTCCTCGGTCTGATCCCGGTCCTGTTCGGGGTCAGCCTGTTGGTGTTCACGATCCCGCGCGTCATCGGCGGCGACCCCGCCAGGGTGATGGTCGGCGAGCGCGGCTCGCAGGCCACCTACGAGCGCTTGCGCGAAGAGCTCGGTCTCAACAAGCCGCTGTTCTTCAACCTCAAGGGCTTCGACGATCGCGGCCTCGAGGGTCTGTTCGACTCTCAGTATTTCGACTTCGCCCTGGGCGCCATCAAGGGCGACCTCGGGCAGTCGCTGTTCACGTTGACCGGCGTGCGTCAGGGGCTGGTGGCGCGTTTCCCGGCCACCTTCGAGCTGACCATCGTGGCGATGATCCTCGCGATCGGCCTCGGCATCCCGACCGGCATCCTCGCCGCGCTGAGGCGGGGCACGGCCGTGGACACCGCGGTCATGTTCATCGCGCTGGCCGGCGTGTCCTTCCCGGTGTTCTGGCTGGCGATCATCATGATCTATCTGTTCACCGTCAACCTCGGCTGGCTCCCGTCGCTGGGACGGCTCGACCCGACCATGATCTTCCACAGCCGCACCGGTTTCTATGTTCTGGATGCGCTGCTGCAGGGCAACTGGCCCGTCCTGAAGGACGCACTGCGGCATCTCGTGCTCCCCGGCATCGCCCTGGGAACGATCCCGCTCGCCATCATCGTGCGCATGACCCGCAGCAGCATGCTCGAGGTGCTGGGTCAGGACTACATCCGCACGGCACGAGCCAAGGGCGTCCAGTGGGGCTCGGTGGTCAACAAGCATGCCCTGCGTAACGCCATGCTCCCGGTCATCACGGTGGTGGGCCTGAGCTTCGGCCAGCTCCTGTCCGGCGCCATCCTCACGGAGACGGTCTTCGCCTGGCCGGGAATCGGGCGTTACATCTACGACGCCATCGGCCAGCGCGACTATCCCATCATCCAGGGCGGGGTGCTCTTCGTCGCGACCATGTTCGTGCTGGTGAACCTCTTCGTCGACCTCTCCTACGCGGTCATCGATCCGCGCATCCAGTACGCATGAGCGACGTCGTCGCCACCACCCACGGCGAGACCGCGGTACGCGGCCGGTCGCTCGCCCAGGACGCGTTCCGGCGCTTCGTACGGCACCCCACCGGCATCACCGGCGTCGCCATCCTGATCGTGTTCCTGCTCCTGACCAGTCTCGCGCCGGTGCTCCGGCACCAGGACCCGCTTCGCGGCAACCTGCGCCTGCGCATGTTGCCGCCCACCTGGACCATGGGCGCCGCCGAGCTGCAGCAGCGTGACCTCGGCAGGTTCGCCTACCCCATGGGCACCGATGCCTTGGGGCGGGACATCCTCACGCGCGTGCTCTACGGCGGACGCATCAGCTTGCGCGTCGGCCTGGAGGCGGTGCTCATGGCGGCCGCCCTGGGGACGCTGCTCGGCCTCATCGCGGGGTTCTTCGGAGGGTGGCTCGACACCTTCATCGTGTGGTTCGTCGACATCCTGCTGGCGTTCCCGGGCATCCTCCTGGCGATCGCCATCGTTGCCGCCCTGGGGCAGAGCCTGCTCAACGCCCTGATCGCGATCAGCATCACGTACGTACCGGTCTACATCCGGATCGTTCGCTCCGTGGCCCTCACGTTGCGTCAGACGGAGTACGTTCAGGCGGCGCGGGCCCTGGGCTCGCGCTCCAACCGGATCATCCTGGCGCACGTCCTTCCCAACGGGCTGTCGCCCCTGATGGTCCAGTTCACGCTCTCGATCGGCACGGCCATCCTGGACGTCGCGGCCCTCGGCTTCCTGGGGCTCGGAGCCAGGCCGCCCTCGCCCGAGTGGGGGGCGATGATCTCGGACGGCTTCGGCCGCTTCCGGGTCGCGCCCTGGCTGTCGATCTTCCCGGGCATCGCCATCTTCTTCTCGGTGGTGGGGTTCAACCTGCTGGGGGACGCCATCCGGGACGTACTCGATCCCAGGCTGAAGCACTAGCGGGCCACCCGCGCCGGCCGCCCGTTCCGCGGCGCGGCCGCCGCGGTCTACCGCCCGGCGGGTGCATGCCGGTTGCCGCCGGCAGGCGCCCGCCCGTACCCTGGGCCATGACCCGCCTGCCGAGCGGCCTCCTGCGGGAGGACCAGGTCGTCACCGACCGCGCCGTGCTGGAGGAGCACGGCCGCGGCGAGTCCTATGCCCGCACGGCCCTGCCCGAGGCCGTGGTGTACCCGGAGACGCCCGAGGAGGTGGCCGCCGTGGTGGCGTTCGCCGCGCGTCACGGCGTGCCCGTCACGCCCGTCGGCGCCAACTCCAGCCTGGAGGGCCACACCGTGCCGCTCTCCGGCGGCCTTTCGCTCGACATGACGCGCATGGACCGCATCCTCGAGCTCCGGCCCGAGGACTTCCTGGCGGTGGTGCAACCGGGCGTCCACTACCGCGCCCTCAACGAGCGCGCGCGCCGTTCGGGCATCTTCTTCCCGGTCGACCCGGGGGCGCACGCCACTCTCGGCGGCATGGTGTCGACCAACGCCTCGGGCACCATGGCCGTCCGCTACGGGGTGACGGGCGATTACGTGCTGGCGCTGCAGGTCGTCACGCCCACCGGGGAGTTGCTGCGACTGGGCAACCGGGCCCGCAAGAGCGCCTCGGGCTACGACCTGTGCGGGCTGTTCACCGGTGCGGAGGGAACGCTCGGCGTGATCACCGAGATCACGCTCCGCCTGGTGGGCCTGCCGGAGGCTGCGTCCGCCGCGCGCGTGCCCTTCGCCGACGCCTCGGCGGCGACCGTCTTCGTGAGCCGACTCATCCAGGCGGGCGTGCCGGTCGCCCGCTGCGAGCTCGTCGACGCCCGCAGCATGGCCGCCGTGAACGCCTTCGCCGGCACGGCCTACCCCGAGGAGATGACGGTCTTCCTGGAGTTCCACGGCAACGCCGCCGGCGTGGCGGCCGACGCGGAGCTCGCGCGCGAGGTCGCCCGCCATGCCGGCGCGCTCGGCTTCGACGCCGCGGCCGAGGCGCACGAGCGGGAGCGACTGTGGGACGCGCGCCACAAGGCGTTCTACGCCTACGTGGCGGCCAACCCGGGCAAGCGCAACCTCGTCACCGACGTGGCGGTGCCCATCTCATGCCTTCCCGAGGCCGTCGCGGGGGCGCTGGACGACTGTGAGGTGCTGGGCATCCCCGCCTACCTGATCGGCCACGTCGGGGACGGGAACTTCCACATCGCCATGTTCTACGGCGACACCGACGAGGAGGAGGCGCGCGTGGCGGACGCCTCACACGCCATCGTGCGGCGCGCGCTCGCGCTGGGGGGCACCTGCACGGGCGAGCACGGCGTCGGGGCGCGCAAGCTGCGTTACCTCGAGGAGGAGCACGGCGCCGCGCTCGGGATGATGCAGCTCCTCAAGCGCACGCTCGACCCCGCCGGCATCATGAATCCCGGGAAGAAGGTTCCGGGCTGACGTCGGCTTCGTGCCCACTCTCGGGTCCCAGGGTCGATGCCGGCGGCTCCGGTGCCTTACGGCGGGCGCGCTCGGGCCTGAGCGCCATCAACCACCGCCGGATGCGCGGGCGCAGCCGGTTCAGCAGCACCAGCAACGGCACCAGCAGCACGAGCGCCACCCACATGAGGGTGTCCGAGACCAGCACCGCGCTGCCGAACCAGGCGCTCGCCACCAGCCAGGGGGTGCGCGCGATCATCGCGGCGACCCACAGCTCCGCCAGAGGCAGCGAGGTGAGCCCGGAGAGCAGCACGACGAAGTCGAGGTTCAGCAGGAAGAAGACCACCCCCCACAGGGCCACGGAGCGGATGCCGATCAGCTCCTCCCACTCCTCGAGGGCGTCGCGCCGAACGAGCAGCCTGAGGATGGGGCGGCCGATCTTCCGGGCCAGGAGCAGCCCCACCAACGCCCCCAGGCCCAGGCCGATGATGCCGTAGGCGACCGCCGCGAGGAAGCCGAAGGCCTTCCCGCCCAACGCCCCCACCAACGGTGTCGGGATGAACGGCAGAAGAGCCGTGGCGAGGAACGACGCCACGTAGTAGAGGGGCGCGAGCCAGCCGGCATCGTTGATAAAGTGCGAGAGGGCTTCGGTCATCGCGTCTGAGCCCCATCCTACGGCCAAAACGGCGCATGTCGCGAGACCGGCATGACGGGTCGGGGCCCGAGACTCGCAGGCAGACGCGCCAGGCGTCCGGAGAGGCATGACCAACGGCGAAATCTATCCCCTGAGGCTCGACATCCACTACTCCCGCCGCATCTGGGGCGGCGGGAGGTTGCCCGGCTACCTGGGCCTGCCGGAGACGGACCGGGGGGCGGAGCCGGTCGGAGAGGGCTGGCTCGTCTACGCCGACAACGAGGTGCTCAACGGCCGCTTCGCGGGTCGCAGCCTGCAGGCGGTGGCCGATGGCCTGGGCGTCCGGCTCGTCGGAACGGCCAGCGCCGCGCGCTACGGCGACAAGGTGCCCCTGCTCGCCAAGTTCATCGACGCCGCCGACCGCCTGTCCGTGCAGGTGCACCCCGACGACGCCTACGCGTTGACCCACGAGGCCGCCAGCGGTCACCTCGGGAAGAGCGAAGCGTGGTACGTGTTGGAGGCCGCCCGGGACGCCCACGTGCTGTGGGGCTTCCGGGAGGACGTCGACCGGGACACGGTCCGAGCGGCCGTATCCGACGGGACCCTGCCCGCTCTCATGAACCGGGTGCCCGTCACCGCCGGAGACGTCATCTACAACCCGGCGGGGACCGTCCACGCCATCGGCGCCGGCATCCTGCTGTTCGAGATCCAGCAGTCCAGCGATCTGACCTACCGCCTCTACGATTACCAGCGCCGCGATGCCGCCGGACGCACGCGCGAGCTCCACCTCGAGCCTGCGCTGGAGGTTGCCGCACTGCTCGGCGGCGACGAGGCCCGGCAGGAGGCCGTGCCGCTGGCGGGAGGCTGGCGCCGGCTGGTCGGGTGCCCGCACTTCGTGATGGACGCCGTTCCGTTGGGCGACGGCGACACCCACAGCCGCACCGATCCGAGCAGCCTCCAGATCCTGGTGCTCACGCACGGCCGTGCGACGCTGACCTGGGCGCACGGGGAGGAGGCGCTGGCGCGTGGCGCGACGCTGGTGCTGCCGGCCTCGCTGGGACGCTACCGGCTCGAGGGCCACGGCGAGGCCCTTCGGTGTGCCGTCGTGCCGCCGGACGGCGAGCCGGGCCGTGTGCGGCGGGCCGGCGGCGCGCCCCCGGAAGCCGACCGGGGCGGGTCGTGAGCGGTGTCCGCACCGCCGGCGACGATGGCGCGCGTGCGTCCCGGAGCGTCCGGCGCGGCGCGTTGGGGCGGCTCGCGGCGTTGCTCGCCCCCTACCGCGGGCGGGTGCTGCTCCTGTCGGCGGTCATCGCCGTGGGCGCGCTGGTCTCGCAGGTCGCGCCGCAGTTCGCGCGCATCGTCATCGACGTCGCCATCCCCCGCGGCACGCCGCACATCTTCCTGCTGCTGGGTCTGGCCATGGTCGGCTACTACGTGGCGCGCGAAGGGCTCGCCTTCGTGTCGATGTACTTCAGCTACGCCCTCACCCAGCGCGTCATCCACGACCTGAGGCGCAACGCCTACGCGCACCTGCTGCGCCTGCCGATGGCGCGCTTCACGCGCGAGCGGTCAGGCTCGCTGGTGGCGCGGGTGGTGTCCGACGTCAACGCCCTGGAGTCGATGATCCAGGCAGGCGCCTCGCGCATCCTCGGCCGGCTGTTCGGCATCGTCGTCGTGCTGGTGATCCTGTTCGTGAACGGTCTCGGGATGGGGCTGTGGAATGTGCCCAACAACGCCGTGATCATGGGCTCGGTGCCATCCTCGAGCTTCG
>Ga0102953_1000808_pt1 | contig 20623 bp, 22 predicted proteins | sample SalPon2A_C_D2_MG_FD_78509 | JGI IMG/M metagenome (GOLD analysis project Ga0102953, IMG submission 78509) | Soil microbial communities from South San Francisco under conditions of wetland restoration - Salt Pond MetaG R2A_C_D2_MG | ecosystem: Environmental > Terrestrial > Soil > Wetlands | place... | reverse complement strand
GAACGTCGACGGCCGTCGGGTCGTGCGCGGCGTGACGGTGGTTGCGGGAAAGGTGACCTGGGTGGAGTTTCGTCCGTGACCGGGATGTGGTGAGGCCGATGTTCATCGAGTTGTCGGAGTATCTCCGGTGTTTGAACGCGCACGAGGACAGCTACCTCGTGCTCGCGACCGCGACCCTGCGGGGCCGCGACGTCCTCGCCGGCGTGCTCGGGTGTCCCATCTGTCGGCGCGAGTACCAGATCGTGCTGGGCGATGCCGTGATCGGCGATCCGCCCGCACCGCCCGCGCCGCCGGACGATGCCAACGTGCCCGCGGGCGACGCGCTGCAGGCGATGCTCGATCTCGCGAGTGCGGGCGGGTACGTCGTGCTCGTCGGCTCCGCGGCATCGTACGTCAAGCCGCTCGGCCGGGTACTGCAGGGGGTACAATTCATCGCGGTCAATCCGCCGAGCGGGATGCGCTCGAGCGCCACGGTGAGCGTGATCCGGAGTCCCGAGATACCGCTGAAGGATGCGATGGTGCGGGGGGTCCTGGTCGGCCGGGAGTGTGGCGCTCCGTGGCTCGCCGAAGCCGCCCGCGTGGTGCTGCCGGGGCGGCGTGTAGTCGCGCTGCGCGAGGACGTGGATCCGCCCGCCGGAGTCACCGAGCTCGTGAGGGGGATGGGGGCGTGGGTGGGAGAGCGCGGGCGCTGAGTCCCGTCACTCGCCCGGCGCTTCCCGCTCCGCCTCCTCGTAGATCTTGTCGATGTCCGCCGCGTACTTCTTCGCGACCACGCGCCGCTTGACCTTCAGCGTGGGCGTGAGCTCACCGCTCTCGACGGTGAAATCCTCCGGAAGCAGCAGGAACTTCTTGGGCGTCTCGTAGTGCGCGAGCTCGCGGAGCTCGAGCGCGACCTCCCGCTCGACCTTCGCGATCACGTCCGGGTGGGCGAGGAGTGCCGTCGGATCGTCCGCCGGCAGGTTGCGCGCGGCCGCCCATGCCGTGAGCGGGCCCATCTCGGGCACGATGATCATCATGGGGAACTTGCGCTTGTCGCCGATCATCACGGCGTTGGCCACGAACTTGTTCGTCTTGACGAGGTTCTCGATGGGCTGCGGCGCGATGTTCTTCCCGCCCGCGGTCACGATGATGTCCTTCTTCCGATCGGTGATCCGCAGATAGCCGTCCGCGTCGAGCTCGCCGATGTCCCCGGTGTGGAGCCAGCCATCCGGCTCGATCGCTTCCCGCGTGGCCTCGGGCTTCTTCCAGTACCCCAGCATCACGTTCGGTCCGCGCACGAGGATCTCGCCGTCCTCGGCGATGCGCATTTCGACGTTCGGGAGCGGCGGCCCCACCGTTCCCATCTTCGGACGCGTGAGGGGATTCACCGCGAGCACGGGCGACGTCTCGGTCATCCCGTAGCCCTCGAGGATCGGGAGTCCGGCGGCGTAGAAGAACTTGCCGATCTCGGGCGCGAGCGGCGCGCCCCCTGAGACGAAGAACCGAATGCGTCCGCCGGTCCGGTCCTTGAGCTTGGAGAAGACCAGCGTGTCGGCAATCGCCTTCTTCGTGTTGAGTCCCACCGGCACCGGTGTTCCGGCGAGCACGAGATCGGCCCATGCCTCCGCGTTGCGTTTCGCCCAGAAGAAGATGGCGCGCGTGAGGCGCCCGCCGCTCACGGCGTTCTCGAGCACCCGAGCATAGATCTTCTCGTAGAGCCGCGGCACCGCCAGCACGACCGTGGGGTGCGTCTCGAGCATGTCGGCGGAGACCGTGTCGATGCTCTCGGCATAATTGATGGTGGCGCCGGCGTGGAACATGGTGTAGTGGCCCGCCATGCGCTCGAAGCTGTGCGACAACGGCAGCAGCGAGAGGCAGGAATCGTCCGGCGTGATCGGAAGGACCTGGAGCCCGGCGAGCACGTTGGAGACGAAATTCCCGTGCGAGAGCATGACCCCCTTCGGGTCGCCGGTCGTTCCCGAGGTATAGATCAGCGTCGCGAGGTCGTCCGGTGTGATGCCGAGCGCCGCGCGCTCGTAGTCGTCGTGCTTCGCCTCCGCGGCGGCGCCGCGCTGCAACAGCGTCTGGTGTGAGATGACGCCGGGGGCCGCCGCGCCCTCGCTCTCCGCGGGGAGATCGAAGCGGATCACGTGCCGGAGCTCGGGGAGGTCGGCGCGCACGTCGGCGATCTTGGCGTACTGCTCGCGGTTGGACACGAACACGGCGATGGCGCCCGAGTCCTTGAGGATGTACGCCACCTGGTGCGCGGGGAGGGTCGGGTAGATGGGCACGTCCGCCGAGCGCGCCGTCAGGACGCCGAAATCGGCCACCGCCCATTCCGGGCGATTCTCGGACAGGATCGCCACCTTGGCGCCGGGCGCGACGCCCAGCTCGAGCAGGCCGAGCGCGGTGTGCTTGACCCGGCGCGCGAGCTCCTGATGAGTCACGTCGCGCCACGCGCCATTGCGTTTGGCGCGGAGCGCCGCCCGCTTGGAGCTGAAGCGGTCCACGGCGTCGAAGAACAGCTCGTTCAGCGTGCGTACGCTCACGAAGCCTCGCCTGGCGCTACTGCGTGATGAAGTACACGACGAATCGCACGGGCGAACCCGGGACGGTATCGCCGAGTGCCGTGAGCGCCCCGGCCTCGACGACGGCGCTGTCGGGTGGTGTCGCGGAGCCGAGGAGCAGCAGCTCGGCCGACGCGACGCCGTTGGCGTCCGTCAGCACGGCGGCCTGCGTCGTGTCGGTGCCGACGGTCCCACCGGCGGGCGCGAGCCCCAGGCCCTGTGCCGCTGCGGTGCCCGGTGTCGGTTCCACCAGGCGGTACGTCACGGTCTTTCCGGCGATGGGCGTGCTCGTCCCCGGCGTGGTCGTGAGATCCCAGAGAACGGTTTCGAGCGGGGACGAGGCCACCGCCCCCGGCCCGACGGTGTCCACGGGCGATCCCGCGAGCGCGATGGAGTCGGGTCGGGCGGTCACGGTCACGGAGATCGGGTCGGTCTGCAGATTCTCGACGGCGCCCACGACGCGTCCGGATCCCGGATAGAGGCCGGTGATGAGGCCCGTGGTGCTGTCGAGCGAAAAGCCCACGCGTACCGTGTCGAGCTCGAGGACGGCCCAGGTCACGGCGGCATCGGGCACGGAATCGCCGGCCGCGTCGAGCGCGTGCGCGGTGAGCCGGATCGTGTCGCCGACCTCGACGGTCGGCGCCGTGGGTCCCGTGTACGCGATGGCCACCACGTTGCTGAACGAGCCCGTCAGCTGTTTGCACGCGGTCAACGCCAGCAGCAGGAGGGGCCAGCGTTTCAGGGTGACCCCGCTTCGATCTCGCCCAGCGCGCGTTGCGCGTGCTCGATCCAGCGCGTTGCATCGGGTCCTCGTGGGGGCGCGCCGAGGAAGGCCCGCAGATGCTGGGCCGCGGTGTCCTGCTCGCCGCGCTTGAGGAGGAGAAAGGCCACGCCGTAGTGGGCACCGGCGAGCGTTTGGTCGATCTCGAGTGCGCGGCGATAGGTGCGGATCGCCTCGTCGAGATGCTGGGTCTTGGTGTAGAGGATGGCCATGTTCTGCAGCACACGGAGATCCGTCGGGTGGTCACGGAGCGCCAGCCGATACGAGGTCAGCGCGGCGTCGTAATCCCCCTGTCGCTCCAGCGCGAGCGCCTCGTTCAAGTAATCGAGCCGCAGCGGCTTGAGCTCCCCGTCCGAGCGGCGTCCGAAGAGGCGTTTCCAGAAGCTCATCCTGCGCGGGAAGATATCGTTCCCCCCGGCACCTGGCAACGCGCCTTCCCGCGGGATAGAATGGTCGTATGCCCTTCCGTCCCCCCGGCGCCGCGCGCGACACCCTCGAGGTGGACTGGCCGTTCTTCGGCGAGCTCTGCCGTGCCCTGGCGCTCCGGATCGCCGAGACCTATGACCCCGACATCGTGGTCGGCATCGCCAAGGCGGGGGTCATTCCGGGCGCGGTCGTCGCGTCGATCCTGCAGCGGGATTTCGCGTCCATGGCCGTCACGCGCGTGGAGTCTGCCACCCGTCCGACGCTCATCACGGCCCCGCCGGCGCAGAGCATCGCGGGACGCCGGGTGCTGATCGTGGACGAGACGTGTGACACGGGGGATACGCTCAAGCTCGCGCTCGCGACCGTGCGGGAGCAGCGGCCCGCGGCAGTGCGCACGGCCGTCTCGTTCAAGACGGGGCCGTACCGGCCGGATTACTACGCGTTGGAGACGGAGAGCTTCATCATCCTCCCGTGGGACCGGGAGGTCGTGTCGGACGGCCGGTTCGTGACCCGGCCGGATTACGCGGCGCGGCTCAAGGTGCGCCCCTGACGCCGAGCACCTCGCGGTAGTCCTTCCCCTCACTCATCGCCGCATACACTTCCTGGAGGGTGTCCTGCGCGCCGGCGAGGAACCGGCAGCGCGGATCGTTCCGCGTGCGGCACTCGATCTCCATCACGGCCACATCCTGATCGGCGATACGGCCGAAGAGGCTCGCGAGCAGGCCGGCGGAGATGTGGCACGAGGGAGCACTCGCCCGGGTGTCCGGCTCGGCTTCCGCCCAGTCGGAGGAATCGACCGCCAGCGCGGCGGCGCCGAGGCGTTCGACGCGCAGGTTCCCCCAACCCAAGCTGCGGAAGAAGGCGCCCAGCACGTCGCTGAGGGTATCGGCGTCGAGCTCAGCGGGGTCGCTCACGCCGGCGTAGTCGGCGAGCCACCGGGAAAACGCGACGTACGTCTCGTCGCCCGCCGCGTAGCCGGCTTCCTGGAGCGTGATCGCGGCCTGATCGCCGAGGTCGCGTTCGAGGGTGTGCCGGAGGGTGTGCAGCGCGCGCCGGCCGAGGCCGACGACGTCGTCGCCGAGGGGCGTCGCGGTCATCGTGGGAGGATCCGCATTGTCGGCGGCAAGTTAGGCTCCGAACGCGGGTTGGCGCAAGAGTGTCACCGACCTTTGCCTTCCTCGGCGAGGACGGCGACGGCGATTTCGACGAGCCGATCGATCTCTTCCGACGAGGCGTGGCCCAGGCGGTCCTCGCCTTGCGCCCCCTGCCGTTTAGCGAGCGAGGCGAGCAGGCGACGCAGGAACGCGAGCAGGGCGATCCGTTCCAGATCGGCGCGGCGGACGGCGTCCGACTGCTCCGCGGGGCGCCGTGCCGCCTTCTCGTAGCGGTAGGCCGCTCGCAGCGCCTTGGCCGTGATGGCGCCGACCGTCTGCGTGAACTGGATGTCGTCGTCGGAGAAGGTCGCGCCTTCGCGGAAGGTGCGGAGGAAGATCGCGCCGATCACGACGCGCCGCCACGTGATCGGCACCACGGTGATCGTCTTGACCTTCCGATTGGCGAGCGCGCCCCGAATGTGCTGCAGATTGGGGTCTGATTGGGCGTCGGCGATGAACACGGTTTCGCCGGACTGGAGCGCGCGCTTGAGCTCGGGATACCGCTCGAGATCGACGACGTAATTTCGGATCGTCGGATCTTCGTACGAGGCGACGAGACGCGCCGTGGTCTCGTCGCGCTCGCGGAGGAAGATCGAGCAGCGGTCGAGGCCGAACGTGTCACCGAGCCCTCGGGTCACCGCCTGCACGATGTCCACGAAGTTCAGGACCCCGGCGGTCTGCTGCAGGATCTCGACGAGCGCGAGGAGGTGCCTCCGCTCGCGCTCGAGGGCCCGCACCTGGGTGGCGGGGTCGGCGGGGGGCGGCGGGCTGACGGCGGCGTCGGGCATCGCGAGTGATCCGGTGCGGGTGCGGGTGGAAGTTTGGGGACGAACGCGAGCGCGTCAAGGCGGGGGGGCGGCGTCCGTCGGGCCCTTCGCCCCGTGTGTGGTGTATCTTTAGAGAAGCTGAACGCAGGCGAACGACCATGAAATATCGGGATGGCGCGCGACGCTCCGTCCCGGGGAGGGGGAGTGATGAGCACACACGATGATGACCGCCACGAGGACGAGCATGTCCACGACGATGACGTGCTCGAGGCCGAGGAGGAGTTTGACGATCTCGATGATCGGGTGCGGTTGAGTGGGGTGGCCGGCTTCGCGACGGGGTTGATCCTCGGCGCACTGATCGGCGCGGGCACGGCGCTGCTGCTGGCCCCGCAACGGGGTGACGTCACGCGTCGGCGGATCGTGAAGCGCGTGCGCAGCATGCGCGACGATGCGCGCGATCAGGTCGGGGAGTGGGCGGACGATGCGCGGCGCCAGCTCCGGCGCCAACGGAAGCGGATGCGCCGCCGGCTCGAGCACTGACGCCGGCGGCGCACGGAGCGCGCCGACTACTGCTTGTCCTTGATCTCGGCGAGCAGCGAGTCGGCGCGCTCTTTGTACACGGGATCCAGGACATCGGTGACGGGCAGGGAATCGACCGCGTGCAGCTGCGTCCGGGCATCGGCGTACTGGTGCGTGTCGATGTACACCTCGGCGAGCTCGAGGTGATGGAAGACGTAGCCGGGTTTGAGCGCGATCGCCCGCTTGAGATGCACCACCGCCGAGTCCCAGCTCGCACGGTCCATGAAATCCGCCCCGAGGAACGTCTTCGCGAAGAATTTGGTGATGCCGGAGAGCCGCTTCACCTCGGCGTGCCACGCGCCCAGGACGTGTTCGGCGCCGTCGAGCGTCGAATCGAGCTGCAGCGCGCGCGACGCTTCGTCATAAATGATCCGCGCGTACCGCACGCGGTCCTTGCCGCCCTTCGTGCGCGAGAGGCGTCCGAGGGCGAGCGCGAGCACGTAGTGGCCCTCGGCGCCCATCGAGTCCGCCCGGATGGCGCGTTCGGCATACTCGCGCGCAACTTCATACACGCTATCCCGCACGCCGTTTGAGTAACTGTTGTCCTGCAGGATCTGCTTGGCGATGTCGACGTCGGCTTTGGACACCCGCCAGAGGGCATGGTAGTTGTTCGAGTCGATGGCGAGCGCCGCGACATACAACTTGTAGGCCGAGTCGGGATGCAGCTCTTCGATGCTGTCTCCCTTGGCGAGATCGGCGGTGATGGTCTGCGCGGCCGCCGGGGCGGGCGTGGCGGCCAGGGCGACCACAGCAGTCGCGCTGAAGACGGAAATCGCCGCGACGATGCGACGCATGAACACGCTCCGCGAAGCGGGGGGCGAAGGAAGCGGGTAGGCTAATGTTGGTCGTACCTCTGATCGAACGCAAGCGCGATGGTGGAGCCCTCACGGCCGCGGAATGGACCGCGCTGATTACCGCGTATGCCGAGGGAAACGTTCCCGATTACCAGATGTCGGCGCTGGCCATGGCCGTGGTGTTCAACGGCCTCGAACCCGCCGAGCTGGCCGCGCTCACCGATGCCATGATCGGCTCCGGGGCGCGCCTCGCGTTCCCGGGATTCGACCGGCCGCGCATCGACAAGCACTCGACCGGTGGCGTGGGCGACAAGGTCTCCCTCGTGCTGGCGCCCCTCGTCGCCTCCTGCGGTGTCGCCGTGCCGATGATGTCGGGCCGCGGGCTCGGACACACCGGCGGCACGCTCGACAAGCTCGAGGCCATCCCCGGGTTCCGGACCGGTCTGACGCTCGCGGAGGCCCGGGCGCAGGTGGAGCGCATCGGCTGCGCGATGCTCGGCCAGACACCCGAGATCGCCCCGGCCGATCGCAAGCTGTACGCGCTCCGCGACACCACGGGCACCGTCGAGTCCATCCCGCTCATCGCCGCGAGCATCATGTCCAAGAAGCTCGCCGAGGGGCTCAACGGCCTCGTGCTCGACATCAAGCGCGGCAGCGGAGCCTTCCTCCCGAAGCTCGCGGACGAGCTCGCGTTGGCGGAGACGATGATCCGGCTCGGCGACGAGCGCGGCTGCCCCACGGTCGCCCTGCTCACGGCCATGGACCGTCCGCTCGGGCACGCGTGCGGGAACGCGCTCGAGACCGAAGAAGCGTTCGCCGCGCTCACCGGAGACGGACCGGCGGACTTGATGCACGTCACGTACGCGCTCGCGACGGAGATGCTCGTGCTGGCGGGCGTGACGTCCGACCGCGCGATGGCCCGCCAGACGCTCGAAGCGGCCATCACGTCGGGACGGGCGGCGGCGAAATGCCGCGAGCTGATCGAAGCACAAGGCGGCAATCCGGCGGTGCTGGATGATCCGGCGGGGCTCCCCCAGGCCGCGCGGGTCGAGGTCTTCGAGGCGCCCGACGCGGGCGTGGTGTCCGCGGTGGAGCCGCGCACCATCGGAAAGGCGATCGTCGCCATGGGCGGCGGACGCCGCACCATCGACGACGTGATCGATCCGAGCGTCGGCTTCGTGATCACGGCGAAGCCGGGAATGAGCGTTGCGCGGGGAGAGCCGCTGGCGTCCGTGTACGCCCGCGACGCCGACGGGATGGCGATCGGGCTCGGGGCGCTGCGTGAGGCGATCCGGATCGGCGCGGCGCCGGCGGAACCGCTACCGCTGGTGTCGCACCGGGTGACGCGCGACGGCGTCGAGGAGCTGGCCTAGGGCGTCAGCGGTCACGCACCGGGCGCGCCCGGTCCCCAGTCGGGGAGATGTTCGTCCGCTTCGTCGGGGTCCATCAAGACGTCGAGATCCTCGAGCTCCCGCTCGGCCTTGGCGAGGGCGTCGGGATCTTCCACGGGGTTCGTGTGCCGATCCCGGCGCGGCTTCCCCACCAACCATACGAACGCGCCGCAGAGCGCCAGGAGCGCGAGCGCGACCGCCACCGCCGTCGTCACGTGCCGCGCGTCAGCTCGTCGATCGGGTCGGTGCCGTGGCCGCGCACGAGCACGAGGATCGCGGCCTGAGGCACCACGAGATAGCGCTTGCTCTCGAACGTGATTTCGACGGCGGCCTTCCGAAAGAAGAGCGCGAAGTCTCCGACGTGGGCCTGCATCGGCAGGTAGCGCGTTTCGGCGCCCGAGATGCGCCACGGCTCGTCGTCGAGACCGGCGGGTTCGCCGATCGGCGTACCGGGGCCGGTGGCGATGATGCGTCCGCTCTGCACGGCCTGACGGTCCACCGCGGTCGGCGGCAGATAGAGGCCGACGCCCGTGCGCTCTTCGCCCTCTTCCGGTACGATGAGCACCCGGTCGCCCACGACGATCAGATCTTTCGGCGCGTCAGCCATATCTCAAAACAATACCCCGCGTGGTGTGGACGCCAGTCCCGCGTTCGCTCATTCGCTGAGGCGGCGTAGCGCTTCCAGCGGCGGGCGCCGGAGCGTTTCCCGCCCCGCCAGCATCCCCACGGCCGTGGTGAGCGCCGCGGCCGCCGCGGCAAAGAGCACGAGCCCCAGGACCGGCGGCGCGAAGCTCAGCGTGAACAGGAAGTGCATCGCGGCCCACGCTCCCAGAGTCGCGAGCCCGATGCCGACCACCGCGGCGAGCAGCCCGAGCGCCGCGTACTCCGTACGGAGCACGAGACGGACCTGCCGCGTGCTGGCGCCGAGCGTCTTGAGCAGCACCGTTTCCATCATGCGTTGGCGACGAGACGCGGCCACCGCACCGATCAGAATCAGGATGCCGCTCGCGATGCTGAAGAGTGCCATGAAGCGGATCGCGAGCGTCACCTTGTCGAGCACCGCGTCCAACGTCCGCTCCACGAGTCCGAGATCGAGTGCCGAGACGTTCGGATAGCGGCGGACGAGATCCGTCTGGAATGCCGCGCCGACATCCTCGTTCGGGGCGCGCGTGAGCACCACGAAGGTCTGCGGCGCCCCGGCGAGCGCCCGTGGCTGGAACACGGCGAAGAAGTTCGGCTCGAACCGCGCCCAGTTTACCGTCCGGAGGCTGGTCACCACCGTCGGGACGCGCACGCCCTGCACGTTCCACGTGACGCGGCTGCCCAGGGTGAGGCCCAGGTCTTCGGCGACGCCCTCCTCGAGGGAGACCTGGGCCGGGCCGGTGGTGTCGGCCGGCGCGTTGGACCACCAGTGTCCGGCCACCACCTGCTCGGAATTGACGAGGGTGTCGCGATACGTGTTGCGGTATTCGCGGGTGAACGCCCAGCGTCCGCGATGGCGCGGGCCGCGGGCGGCAAGCACCGAGTCGACCGGGACGCCGTCGATGGCGGCGATCCGCGCGGGCACGATGGGCACCACGTCGAGCAGGGGCAGGGCGTGGGTGACGAGCAGCTGCTTCACGCCCACCAGCTCATCGGTCTGTACGTCAAAGGCCACGAGGTTCGGCCGGTCGGCGCCCGTGTCCATGGAGAGCCGACGCACCAGGTTCGTTTGCACCACGTACAGCGTCGCCACGAGAAAGATGCCGAAGCCGAGGGCGAGGGTGACCGCCACGGTCTGGTTGCGCGGCCGAAAGAGATTGGCGATGCCCTGGCGCACCTCGTAGCGCGCCGAGCGGGGCACCGCGCGGCGCGTGACGCGGATGAGCGCCAAGGCGGCGAGCCAGAGCACGAGTCCCGTTCCGCCGATCGCGACCGCGAACCCGAGGGCGCTGCGCAGGTTCGGGGCCTGCCACCGCGCGAGCAGGAGGAGCCCGGCGGCGAGTGCCGCGTACACGACGACGCGCCAGCGGTCGCGTGTCTCGGCGAGATCGCGGCGAATGGCGCGCAGCGGCGGGACGTTGCGGATGCGGAGCAGAGGCAGCAGCGCGAAGATCACGGCCACGGCGACGCCCACGGCGATCCCGGTTACGATCACGCCCGGGTGGACGCGCACCGAGACGTCGAGTGGGAGCACGCCGCGGAGGACGCGCGGCAGGAGGAGCTGCACGCCCACCCCGAGGGCGGCGCCGGCCGTCGAGCCCGCGAGACCGAGCAGGGCGGCCTGGGCGACGTAGATCGCGAAGACCGTTCCCTGGCGCGCACCGAGGCAGCGCAGCACGGCCGCACTCTCGATCCGCTCCTCGACGAAGAGCCGGACCGCGCTCGCCACGCCCACGCCGCCCAGGAGCAGCGCCGCGAGGCCGACGAGCCCGAGGTACCGTCCGAGATAGTCGAGCCCGCGCGTGAGATCGCGCTCGCGCGCATCGGCGGTCGTATACCGCACCGCGCGCGAGCGGATCTCGTCGTGATGGGAGGCGATGAACTGGTCGAGGGCCGCGGGCGTCGAGAATCGGAGATACGCCGCGTAGCCCACGCGGCTCCCCCGTTCCAGCAGATGGGTGGCCGCGAGGTAGCGTGCGGGAATGAAGACGCGCGGTCCCAGCGCGGCCCGGAGGCCGACGTCGCCGGGGTAGTTCCGGACGACCCCCGCGATCGTGAACGCCGTGTCGCCCAGGTGCAGCGTGTCTCCCACGTGCGCGGCGAGCTGAATGAGTGCGCCGGGGTCCACCAGCGCCTGGGGACCGGTGCGGAACCCGCGCCAGAGGCCGGGTGGATCGGTGGTGATGGATCCGTAGAAGGGAAAACCGCCCTCGAGTGCCCGCACCTGCACGAGGCGCGTGTGCCCGCTCGGTGCCGCGAGCGCCATCGACGCGAAGTCGGTCACGTAGGCGATGTCCACGCCGCCGCGCGCGGCGGAATCGAGCAGTGCCGTGAGGGAGTCGGGCAGGGGGGCGCGGCTCGAGATCTCGAGGTCCGCGCCGAGGAGATCGCGGGCCTGCGCGCGGATCGAGTCCGCCACGTCGGCCCGGAACGCGTTGATCGCGACGAGCGCCGCGACCCCGATCGCGATGGCGCCCATGTGGAGGCCGAACCGCCGGAATCCGTGGCGCGCGTCGCGGCGCACCATCCGGAGCATGAAGCGCGTGTTCACGCGTCCGGGCGGCGGTCGGAGACGATCGTGCCCGCGTGCAGCGCCACGACCCGCTGCGCGCGCGCGGCGAGCTCGGGGTCGTGCGTCACGAGCACCATCGTGGTCTGTTCTTCGCGGTTGAGCTCCACCAGGCGGTCGATCACGCCCGCGCCGGTCTCGGCGTCGAGGCTGCCGGTCGGCTCGTCGGCGAAGAGGATCTTCGGCTTGTTGGCGAAGGCGCGTGCGAGGCCCACGCGCTGCTGTTCACCGCCCGAAAGCTGCGACGGATAATGATCGAGCCGATCGGCGAGCCCCACGCGCTCGAGGAGGCCGCGGGCCCGCTCGACGTCGCCGGGGCGGCGGCCGCCGGGGCGGAGCTCGAGCGGCACGAGTACGTTCTCCAGCGCCGTGAGCGTGGGGAGCAGCTGGAAGGTCTGGAAGACGAATCCCACGTTGGCCGCGCGGAACGCCGCGCGTTCGTCCTCGGACAGGGCGCCGAGCTCCCGGCCGTCGAGCCGCACCGTGCCGCGCGTCGGCCGGTCGAGGCCCGCGAGCAGGCCCAGGAGCGTGGTCTTCCCGCTGCCCGACGGGCCCATGACGGCAACGAAGCCCCGGGGCTCAACCGTTAGATTGAGGTCGTGGAGGACGGTGAGCGGCCGGCCACCGCTCAAGAAGGTCTGTTCGAGGTGTTCGGCGACGATCATCATGCGGGGAAAGATACCTGTGAAGATGACGGCAGGGTGGCAGAGTGGCAGGGTGGCAGGAGTGGTAGGGGCCACCGTGCTCCTGCTTGCGTGCGGTGCACCGAAGTCCGTGCCGAAGGCGTCCGCGGATTCCGCGCGCATCACAGCCACAGCCGCCGTGGATTCGACCCCGGTCGTGCTGTTCGTGGGCACCAGTCTCACCGCGGGGTTGGGCCTGCCCGCCGACGAGGCGTATCCCGCGCTCATTCAGCAGAAGATCGATTCCGCCGGCCTGAACTTCCGTGCCGTCAACGCGGGCGTGAGTGGTGAGACGTCGGCGGGCGCGCTGCGGCGGATCGACTGGCTGCTGCGGCAGCCGGTTCGCGTGCTCGTGCTCGAGGAGGGGGCGAACGACGGCCTGCGCGGTCTCGATCCCGACTCGATGGCCGCCAACCTCCAGGAGATCATCGATCGTACCCGCGCGGCACACCCCGGCGTGCGCCTCGTAATCGCCGGGATGATGGCGCCGCCCAACATGGGCGCGCGGTACACGACGCGCTTCGAGCGGGTCTTCCCGGAGATTGCGCGGAGGAATCACGCCGCGCTGATCCCCTTCTTGCTGGCGGGGGTCGCGGCGGTCCCGCGTCTGAATCAGTCGGACGGCATGCACCCAACGGCCGAGGGAGACCGGATCGTGGCGGACAACGTCTGGAAGGTCCTGCGGCCCGTGCTCGAAGAGGTCGCGCGGAAGCGCTAGGTGCCGGTGCGCGCCTGCTCCCAGGCGAGCATCGCGCGCTTTCGCCCCGCGCCCCAGCGATAGCCGCCCACCGCTCCGGTTGCCCGAATGACGCGGTGACAGGGAATCACGTAGGCGATCGGGTTGCGTCCCACGGCCGTGCCGATCGCCCGCGCGCCGCGCGGCGTGCCTGTGATGCGGGCGAGGTCGCCATACGTCACGGTGGTCCCTTCGGGGATGTGGAGCAGGGCCTCCCAGACCTTGAGCTGGAAGTTCGTGCCGCGGAGGAAGAGCGTGAGCGGCCGGTCCTCCCCGGCGGGGTGGAAGATCCGCGCCGCGTACGGTGCGGTCGCCTGGGGGGCTTCCCGGAGATCGGCACCACGCCAGGTCTCGCGAAGCCGTGCCACCGCGTCGCGGCGCGTGCCCGCCTCGACGAACTCGAGGGCGCAGATGCCGCGCGCTGTCACCGCGATGAGGCAATCGCCGAACGGCGTCTGGTGGACACCGTATTGGATGATGAGCCCCACGCCGGCGGTCTTGAATTCACCGGGCGTTACCGCATCGACGGCCACGAGCAGGTCGTGCAGGCGGCCGGGACCGGAGAGCCCCGCGTCGTACGTCGCCTCGAGCACGCTCCGGCCGGCCCCCAGGGCGGACTTGGCCCGGCCCGCCGTGAGGTGTTGCAGGAAGCGCTTGGGGCTCACTCCAGCCCAGCGCCGGAAGAGACGCTGGAAGTGGAATTCGCTGAGGCCCGCGGCGCGCGCCACCTCGGCGAGCCCGGGCTGGGTCTCGGCGTGGCGGTCCAGGTAGGTGATCGCTCGGGCGATGCGGTCGTAGTCGCGATTCGGCATTCGATCCTCGGTCGGCGTGCACTCCCAAGGTGCGGAGTGCGGGCCTCACCCTCAACCCGATTCTTGCTCGGGGATGCCGGTGAGCCGCGCGCTCGCCGCCCACAGCCGTTCCTGGGTGGCACGATCGTACGACGCTTTCGAGGAGGGGACGGCCCGGGAGCGCCGGAAGTATCGTCCGGTGATCTCCGCGACGTCCGGCGAGACGGCGAGGTAGATCGAGGTCCGCGCGAGCCGTGGGGGTGCCGACGTCCGCTCCGGCTGTACCAGGCCGAGGACGAGCCGGGCCACGCGGCTGTAGCTGCGGAGGAGGCGGGTGCCCGCGACGCCGGGGTGGAGCGCATTGGCGGTGACGCCGGTGCCATCGAGCCGGCGGGCGAGGGCGTACGTGAAGAGGATGTTTGCGAGCTTGGTGCGTTGGTAGGTACGCTGGGCAGAGTAGCGATGTGTGCCGTTCAGGTCGTCCGGATCGAGCGTGGCCCAGCGATGCGCCTCCGACGAGACGACGACGACGCGGGCCGGCGCGCTCGCCGCGAGGAGATCGCGCCAGAGGTACGTGAGCAGGAACGGCCCGAGGTGGTTGACCGCGAGCTGCCGCTCGATTCCGTCGGTCGTGAGCTCGCGGCCGCGCGTGACGACGGCCGCGTTGTGAATCAGGACGTCGAGCCGGTCGTGGGATGCGAGATACCGGGCGGCGGCGGCCCGAATGCTCCGCTGGGAGGCGAGATCGATCCCGAGGGCTTCCACGCGCGGGTTGGCGGTCGCGGCGCGGATCGCGCGCGCGGCATCCTCCGCGGCAACGATATCGCGGCAGGCGAGGACGACGCGCCAGCCCCGCGCCGCGAGACCTACGGCGGTTTCGCGGCCGATTCCGCGATTCGCGCCCGTCACGACGCACACCTTGCCGTTAGCCATACCTTGGGAACCTATTTAGGGTCAACGCATCCGCGGTATGTGAGGACGTGCCGCTTTCAGAGGTCGAGCCATCATGTCGAATCCAAGCAGCTCGCTGCAACACGAGATCCACCAGTCCGTACCGTTCGCCTCGAAGAGCGAGGAGGCGATCCTCGCGCTCTGGCGCACGGCGGACCGCCTGCGAGCGAACATCAACGCGGTGCTCGACCCATTCGGCATCACCGGCCAGCAGTACAATGTGCTGCGCATCCTGCGCGGGGCGGAGCCCGAGGGGCTGCCGACGCTCGCCATCGCCGAGCGCATGATCGAGCACTCGCCCGGCATCACCCGGATGGTGGACCGGCTGGAACGTAAGGGGTGGGTCTGCCGCGAGCGGCGGAGCGAGGATAGGCGCTGCGTGATCTGTCGGGTCACCCCCGACGGACTCGAGCTGATGCAGCGTCTCGACGAGCACGTTCGCGTCGCCGATGACGCCCTCACGTTCCTCGGCGCCGCCACCCTCGACGAGCTGATCGCGACGCTCGGGCGCATTCGCGAGCGCCTCGCCTAGCCGCCGGTTCGGTCTCGAGCCGACGCGCGCCGGGTCGCCCGGGGGTCCGGGAGGGGCGTCAGGCGGGCCTCGATCTCCGCACGTCGGGGCTCGAGCCACGGCGGCAGCACCAGCCGCGTCCCGAGCGCTTCGAGCGGGAGATCCCGGGTGAAGCCCGGGGCGTCGTCGGCCAGCTCGAACAACACGCCGCTCGGCTCCCGGAAGTAAATGGAATGGAAGTAGTACCGGTCGATGATCGGCGTCGACGGAACTCCTGCATCCGCCAGGCGCGCGTGCCAGGCGGGGTGCTCGGCGGCGGTCGTCGCCCAGGCGACGTGATGCACGGTCCCCGCACTCGGCCGACCCCGTTCGGCGGGCGGCGGGTCGTAGGCGATCCACCCGCTCCGCGAACCGGCGAGCGTCCACGTCCCGTCTCCCGTGGCCGACGCCCCGAGCACGTCTTCCAGAAGCCGCGCCGTATGGTCACGGCGGGCGCCATAGGCTCTGACGCCCGCGAAGCCGAGCAGCGCCACATCGTCCGGAATCTCGGGATGCCGGGCGACGAGCGGCGCGTCCGGTGATGCGTCGACCACGAGCGCGAGCCCCAGCCCCTCGGGGTCCGTGAACCGCAGCTCACCCTCGGCGCGCACGGCCTCGTGTCCCTCGTCCGCCAGCCGTGTCGCCCAGAACGCGAGCGCGTCGTCGTCCGCCACACGCCACACGATCCGGTGGACCATCCCGGCGCCGGCGCGGCCGGGAACGGCGTGCGGGTACTCGAAGAAGGTGAGGTCCGCGCCGGGGTGCGCGCCGTCGTCCGCGTAGAAGAGGTGATAGACGTACGGGTCGTCCTGGTTGACCGTCTTCGCGACGAGTCGCAGGCCGAGGACTCGGGTGTAGAAATCCACGTTGCGTCGCGCGTCGCCGGTAATGCAGGAGATGTGGTGGATGCCGTGAAGATGCATGACGAAATCCTCATGGGCGCGGCGGTTCCCGCAAGGTGGGCGGGCGGTCGCGCGGCTTGATTCGCTCTGTACGTATCCGTATCATCCGTCGTTCCTACCACGTCCCCGCAGGAGTCGCGATGCGCCGGGTAGCCACGCTCTACCGCTCCTCCGTCGGCAAGAAAGTCTTGATGGCCGTGACCGGAGCGATCCTCTTCGTGTGGATTCTCGGTCACCTCGAAGGCAACCTGAAGATCTTCGAGGGGCCCGATCGCTATAACGCCTACGCCGAGGGCTTGCGTTCCTTCGGCGCCCCCTTCTTCGGGCCGTCGCAGTTTCTCTGGCTCGTCCGCGTCGTCCTGCTCTTCTGCGTGGTCGTGCACATGCTCTCGGCGCTCCAGTTGACGTTGCGGGCACGGGCGGCGCGTCCGATCGCGTATCAGCAGGCGCCGCACCTCGAGGACACGTACGCCTCCCGGACCATGCGGTGGGGCGGGATCATCCTCCTGCTCTACGTGATCTTCCATCTGATGGACCTGACGTGGGGCATGGCCAATCCCGACTTCATCCCGGGGAACGTCTACCACAACGTGGTGGCGAGCTTCTCACGCTGGCCCGTGGCGGGGGTGTACGTGATCGCGATGGCGGCGCTCGCGTTGCACCTCTATCACGGCGTCGTCAGCGCGCTGCAGACGCTCGGGGCGAATCATCCGAAGTTCAACAAGCTCCGGCGCAGTATCGCCGCGGTCATCGCGGTGGCGATCTTCGTCGGGTTCACGTCGATCCCGGTGGCCGTGCTGACCGGGTATCTCCAGTAACCTTCCGGAGCGCCGTCGACATGGAGCTCAGATCGCACGTCCCGGCGGGACCGATCGAGAAGAAATGGGATACGCACCGCTTCGAGATGAAGCTGGTGAACCCCGCCAACAAGCGGAAGTACGACATCATCGTGGTGGGCTCGGGCCTCGCCGGCGCATCGGCGTCGGCGACGCTCGCCGAGCTCGGCTACAACGTGCAGTGCTTCTGCTTCCAGGACAGCCCGCGCCGCGCGCACAGCATCGCCGCGCAGGGCGGTATCAACGCCGCGAAGAACTATCAGAACGACGGCGACAGCGTCTACCGCCTCTTCTACGACACGGTGAAGGGCGGCGACTACCGCTCGCGCGAAGCCAACGTGTACCGCCTGGCGCAGATCAGCGTGAACATCATCGATCAGTGCGTCGCGCAGGGCGTGCCGTTCGCGCGGGAGTACGGCGGGCTCCTCGCCAATCGCTCGTTCGGTGGAGCGCAGGTGTCCCGGACGTTCTACGCGCGCGGCCAGACCGGCCAGCAGCTGCTCCTCGGCGCCTACCAGGCGCTGGCGCGGCAGATCGCCGCCGGCAAGGTGCAGATGTTTCCGCGCACCGAGATGCTGGACGTGGTGGTGGTGGACGGGCAGGCCCGCGGGATCGTCGTGCGCAACCTGGAGACGGGCGAGGTCTCGTCGCACGCCGCGCACGCCGTGGTGCTCGCGACCGGCGGGTACAGCAACATCTTCTACCTCTCGACCAACGCGAAGGGGTGCAACGTCACCGCCACATGGCGCGCCTATCGTCGGGGTGCGGCCTTCGCGAATCCCTGCTTCACCCAGATCCATCCTACCTGCATCCCGCAGAGCGGCGACTACCAGTCGAAGCTCACGCTGATGAGCGAATCGCTTCGGAACGACGGGCGCGTGTGGGTCCCGCGGGACGCGGGCGACACGCGCGCCCCCAATCAGATTCCGGAGGGCGAGCGGGACTACTACCTCGAGCGGATCTATCCGAGCTTCGGGAATCTGGTGCCGCGCGACGTCGCGTCACGCCGCGCCAAGGACATGTGCGATGCGGGGCGGGGCGTGGGCGAGACGGGCCACGCGGTCTATCTCGATTTCCGCGACGCGATCCAGCGGCTCGGCCACCAGGTGATCTCCGAGCGGTACGGCAATCTGTTCGAGATGTATCACCAGATCACCGGCGACGATCCCTACCAGGTACCGATGCGGATCTACCCGGCGCCGCACTATACGATGGGCGGCCTCTGGGTGGACTACAACCTGATGAGCACCATTCCGGGGCTCCACGTGATCGGCGAGGCCAACTTCTCCGACCACGGCGCCAACCGGCTCGGCGCGAGCGCGCTGATGCAGGGGCTCGCCGACGGGTACTTCATTCTGCCGTACACGATCGGCAATTATCTCGCGCAGGCGAAGCTCCCGAGCATCGGCACCGATCATGCCGAATTCCGGGCGGTGGAGGACGCGGTGCGCCAGCGCACGCAGCGGCTGCTCGACGTGAAGGGCACGCGCACCGTGGACTCCTTCCATCGCGAGCTGGGCCGGCTGATGTGGAACAAGTGCGGGATGTCGCGTACCCGCGAGGGACTGGAGGAGGCACTCGCCCGGATTCCCGCGCTGCGCGACGAGTTCTGGAAGAACGTGACCATCACCGGAACCGGTGCCGAGCTCAACCAGGAGCTGGAGAAGGCCGGCCGCGTCGCCGACTTCCTCGAGTTCTCCGAGCTGGTGTGCCGCGACGCGCTCGACCGGGACGAATCGTGCGGCGCGCACTTCCGGGAAGAGTATCAGACGCCGGAGGGTGAGGCGAAGCGGAACGACGACAAGTTCGCCTATGTCGCCGCGTGGGCGTACGCCGGTCCCGACGCCGCCCCCAAGCTCCTCAAGGAGCCGCTCGAGTTCGAGTACGTCCACTTCTCGCAGCGGAGCTACAAGTAATGAATCTGACCCTGCACGTCTGGCGCCAGGCGAATCGTTCCGCGCCCGGGGGGTTCGCACAGTACGACGCGAAGGACGTCTCGCCCAACATGTCGTTCCTCGAGATGCTCGACGTGGTGAACGCGGGCCTCATCGAGAGCGGCAAGGAACCCATCGCCTTCGAGCACGATTGCCGGGAGGGGATCTGCGGCTCGTGCGGCATGGTCATCAACGGCAACCCGCACGGGCCGAAGCGGAAGGTGACGACCTGCGAGCTCCACATGCGGAGCTTCAAGGACGGCGACGAGCTCTGGATCGAGCCCTGGCGTGCGAGCGCGTTCCCCGTGATCAAGGATCTGATCGTGGATCGCGGCGCGTTCGACCGGATCATCCAGGCGGGTGGCTACATCTCGGTGCGGACGGGCAGCGCGCCGGACGCCAACGCGGTGCCCGTGCCGAAGCGCGACGCGGACACCGCCTTCGACGCCGCCACCTGCATCGGCTGCGGCGCGTGCGTCGCGGCGTGCCCCAATGCGTCGGCGATGCTGTTCGTGTCGGCCAAGGTGTCCCATCTCAAGCTGATGCCGCAGGGGCAGCCCGAGCGGTTCGAGCGCGTGCTCAAGATGGTCGCGCAGATGGACGAGGAAGGATTCGGCGGCTGCACCAACCACGGCGCCTGCGAGGCGGCGTGTCCGAAGGGGATCAGCACGGATTTCATCGCGCTGCTGAACCGCGATCTGATCGCGGCCATGCTCGGCGCGGGAGCGGACCGGGGCGCCGTCTCCTAGTCGGTCAGCCGGCTCGCGCCCTACCGGCCGCCACCACCTTCGGGTCGGGGCGGCCGTTTCCATTTCCGTTTCCGTTGGCGGCGCCGTTGCCGTTCGGCGCCCCGGGGAGCGCACCGAACTTGCGCTCGCGGCAGCGGAAGTCATCGAGCGCGTGCGCGAGATGATCGGGACGGAACTCCGGCCAGAGGACCGGCGTGAAGTACAGCTCGGCGTACGCGGTTTCCCAGAGGAGAAAGTCCGAGAGCCGCTGCTCGCCGGCCGTCCGGATCAGGAGGTCGACCGGCGGCGTGCCGCCGGTGATGTGGTGCTCGAGGGCGTCGCGGCAGATGTCGTCGGGGTCCCGGAGCCCGTGCCGCACCTCGTGCGCGAGCGTGCGCGCCGCTTCGGCGATCGTCCACTGCGCACTGTAATCCACGGCGAGGCGCAGCGTCAGCCGCGCGCCCCCCGCCGTCGCCTGCTCGGCGGTCTCGAGCGCGCGCCGCGCCGCGCCCGGAATGCGGTCCCGCCGGCCGATGCCCGTCAGTGTGACGCCGTTGGCCTTGAGCTCCCGCGACTCGCGACGACAATACTCCCGCAGGAGCCAGAAGAGACGACCCACTTCCATGGCCGGCCGCTTCCAGTTGTCGGCGGAGAACGCGTACAGCGTGAGGGTGGTGATCCCGAGATCGGGGGCGGCGCGCACGATCTCCCGTACGCTGTCCACGCCGGCAAAATGTCCGCGCCACCGCGGGTATCCCTGCGAGCGGGCCCAGCGGCCGTTGCCGTCCATGATGATGCCCACGTGCAGACCGGTCACGAGCGTTCCAGCGCCTCCCGCGCGGCTCCGAGGATCTGTTCCATCT
>Ga0102953_1000807_pt1 | contig 20627 bp, 20 predicted proteins | sample SalPon2A_C_D2_MG_FD_78509 | JGI IMG/M metagenome (GOLD analysis project Ga0102953, IMG submission 78509) | Soil microbial communities from South San Francisco under conditions of wetland restoration - Salt Pond MetaG R2A_C_D2_MG | ecosystem: Environmental > Terrestrial > Soil > Wetlands | place... | reverse complement strand
CGCGCCCTGCACCATTGGCACCATCGACCCGAGCGGGCTCGGCAAGATCAACGCCTGGGTCGACAACGCCGATTACGACAACACCGGGCTGCGCGTCTATGCCGGGGACCTGAAGGGCAATCTGTGGCGCATCCCGCTCGACACGGCCTCCCCGAGCGCCTACAAGCTGGTGACGCTGACCGACCCCGGCGGCACGCCGCAGCCGATCACGGTCAAGCCGGATCTCGGCGAGGTACAGGGTTTCGCGGTGGTTTACCTCGGAACGGGCAAGTACCTGGGTAGCAGCGACTTGACGGACACACAGGTGCAGAGCATCTACGCCATCCGCGACGATCTCACCAGCACCCCGATCGTGCTGCGCGGCGCAGGCGGCGAGCTCGTGCAGCAGAGCCTGAGCACAATCGACAGCAGCACGCGCACCGCGACCGGCAACGCGGTCAATTTCAACACCGACAAAGGCTGGTTCATCGACCTGCCCGACGCCGGGGAGCGGGTCAACGTCGACCCGGTGCTGCAGCTGGGGACGCTCACGATCGCGTCGAATGTGCCCTCTAACGACAATTGCGTCGCCGGCGGCTACGGGTACTTCAACTACCTGAACTACAAAACCGGCAGCTACGTCACGGGCGCGACGGCGGACATGGCCAGCACCAAGGTGGCGGCCTCGCTGATCGTCGGCTTCAACGTCATCAAGACCGCGGACAACAACCTCCATACCGAGGGCACGCTGGCGGACAACACGCGCCCGACCTTCCCCAACCCGACGGCGGCCGCGGCGGTCACGGGCCAGCGCGTGTCCTGGCGCGAGCTGACGCGCTAGCGCTGGAGGAATGGCGATGCCAGGTTTCCTCGCAAGCAAGCGCGCCCTGGCGGCGCGGCTTGCGGAGGCGCTCGGCGCGGCGCTCGCCCTGCAGCTCGGGCACGCGGCAGAACCGGCGAAAGTGTCGCCGCCCGCGCCGCCGCGCTACTACCTGACGAGCGAGCTCGACGTGCGCCCCGGCATCACGATGAACATCCAGCCCGAATACCCGGCAGAGGCGGCGCGCCGCAGCCTGTCGGGCAAGGTCGTGATACGGATCTACATCAACGAAAAGGGCACCGTCGACCGGGTCGAAACGCTGCGCGCCCGACCGGAGGGCGTGTTCGAACGCTCCGCCGAACGGGCCTTTCGCGCGGCGCGCTTTACGCCCGGGATGAAGGACAAACACCCGGTGAAGACGCAGATGACGATCGAGGTCAGCTTCGACAGTCCGCCGCCTCCGGCACCTCCGGTCGGCCGGCGCTAAGCGCGGCCGGGCCTATTCCTTCGCCGCCAGCTCGCGCGGCAGTGTGAATACCACGCTCTCGCTGATGCCCTCGAGCTGCGAAACGCGGGCTGCGCCGAGCGCCTTGAGGCGCTCCAGCACGTCGTTTACCAGCACCTCGGGCGCCGACGCCCCGGCGGTGACGCCGATACGGCGCTTGCCCGCGACCCACTCCGGCCGCAGGTCCGCCGCACGGTCGATCATGTAGGCCTCGGTGCCGATGTTGCGCGCCACCTCGCGCAGGCGGTTCGAATTCGAGCTGTTGGGCGAGCCGACCACGATCACCACGTCGCAGCGCGGCGCCATCAGCTTGACCGCGTCCTGCCGGTTCTGCGTCGCATAGCAGATGTCGTTCATCTTCGGCCCCCGTATCGCCGGAAACCTGGCCCGCAGCGCGGCCACCACCTGCGCCGCGTCGTCCACCGAGAGCGTGGTCTGCGTGACGTAGGCGACCTTGGCCGGGTCGGCGACGCGCAGGCCGGCGACGTCGGTCGCCGTTTCCACCAGGTGGATGCGCGAATCTGCCTGCCCCATGGTGCCCTCGGCCTCCGGATGGCCGCGGTGCCCGATCATCACGATCTCGAGCCCCTGCTTGAGCATCTTCGCCACTTCGACGTGAACCTTGGTCACCAGCGGGCAGGTGGCGTCGAACACCTTGAGCTCGCGCGCCTCTGCGTCGGCGCGCACCGCCTTCGCCACGCCGTGCGCGCTGAAGATGACCGTGCTGCCGGGGGGCACCTGGTCCAGCTCGTCGACGAACACCGCGCCCTTGGAACGCAGGCCGTCGACCACGAACCTGTTGTGCACGATCTCGTGCCGGACGTAAATCGGCGCGCCGAACTGCGCCAGCGCGCGCTCGACGATCTCGATCGCGCGCTCGACCCCGGCGCAGAAACCGCGCGGGTTCGCGAGCAGAACTTCCGTTTCGCGGGAATTCTCTTCCATTGGCCTATGTTGCCATCATCGGGCGATGGCAAGAACCTCCACTTCGAATTTCACGCGCCGCCCGGCGAGCGGGTGGTTGAAATCCACGAGCACGTCGCGGGTATGCAGCTCGCGCACCTGCCCCGCGTGCCGCGTTCCGTCGGGAGCGGAAAACTCGATCAGCGCGCCCTCCTCGAGCGCAATGTCGCGCGCAAAGGACGCGCGCGGCAGCGACTGCATCCGGTCCTCGCGCCGCTCGCCGAACGCCTGCGGCGGCTCGAGCTCGAACACGTAGCTGCGGCCGGGCTCGGCCTGCGCCAGGCACTGCTCGAGTCCCGCGGCGAGCTCGCCGCGGCCGAGAGCGAGCGTCGCCGGGTTGCCGCCGAAGGTCGACAGCACTTCGGTGCCGTCCTCCAGCCGCAGGCGATAGTGCAGGGTCATCACCGCGGGCTCAGCGGCCGCGCTCACCGTCGGCTCCGCGCCGCAGCAGGCTCTCGAAGATCAGCAGGCCCGCTCCGATCGTGATCGCCGAATCGGCGACGTTGAACGCCGGCCAGTGCCAGTCGGAAAGATGAAAGTCGAGGAAGTCGACCACCTGCCCGTAGCGCAGCCGGTCGATCAGGTTGCCGAGCGCGCCGCCCAGGATCAGCGCCAGCCCGGCGCACACCAGCCGGTCGCCGGGCGAGCGCGCGAGCAGCACCGAGACGACGATGATCGCCACCGCGGCAACGGCAATGAACAGAGGGGTCTGCCAGCCGGGCGCGCCGGCAAGGAAGCTGAACGCCGCGCCCTTGTTGAATGCGAGCACCAGATTGAAGAAGCCGGTGAGCGCCAACCGCCCGCCGGGCGCGAACGCCGCCAGAACCGCCCACTTGGCGACCTGGTCGATCACCACGATCAGCGCCGCCAGCGCGAACCACGTGTACCGCCTAGGCATAGGTTCGCGGCTCGCCGGGGCCGAAAAGATTGGAAACGCAGCGGCCGCACAGACCGGCGTGCGCAGCATCGGCGCCGACGTCGTCGCGATAGTGCCAGCAGCGCTCGCATTTGGCGTGTGCGCTCGGCGTCACTTCGACCTCGATCGGCGCCTCCTCGACACGCCGCAGCGTGGCACGCGAGGTGATGAGCACGAAGCGGAGGTCGTCTCCAAGCCGCGCCAAGGCATCGTGGAGCGGCCCCGAGGCCCGAATATCGAGTTCCGCAGCCAGAGAGGAGCCGATCTGCTTTTGCTCCCGCTTCTCTTCCAGCCTCCGCAAAACAACTTCCCTGAACTGACGCACATTATCCCAGCTCTCGACCGTCGAAGAAGCAAGCTCATGGTCCGGGATGGCGTGCCAAGTCTCTTCGAAGATGCTCGCGTCCTTCTTACCGGCGAAGATCCCCCATGCCTCCTCCGCGGTGAAGCTCAGCGCGGGCGCCATCAGGCGCAGCAGGCTGTGCGTGATGTGCCACAAGGCGGTCTGCGCCGAACGCCTGGCGGACGAATCCGCGCCGCAGGTGTAGAGCCGGTCCTTCAGGATGTCGAGGTAGAAGGCTCCCAGAGCCTCCGAGCAGAACATCTGCAGTTTCTGCACCACCAGGTGGAACTGATAGCGATCGTAGTCTGCGGCGACGTCGTCCTGCAGTTTTTGCGCAAGAGCGAGCGCGTAGCGATCCACCTCGACCATCTCGGACACCGGGACAGCGTGACGCGCATGGTCGAAATCGGAGGTGTTTGCGAGCAGGAAGCGCAGCGTGTTGCGGATCCGGCGGTAGCTCTCGACCACCCGCTTCAGGATTTCCTTCGACAGATTCAGTTCGCTGGAATAGTCGGTGCTCGCCACCCAGAGACGCAGGACCTCCGCGCCGAGCGTGCCGTTGATCTCCTGCGGCGACATTCCGGTGCCGCGCGACTTCGACATCTTTCGCCCTTCCATGTCGATGACGAAGCCGTGCGTGAGCAACGCCTTGTAAGGCGGCACGCCGTTCATCATGCACGACACCAGCAGCGAGGAATGAAACCAGCCGCGGTGCTGATCGGAGCCTTCGAGGTACAGATCGGCCGGGAAGGCCGTGTCGTCCTTGTGCGAGCCGCGCAGGACGGTGAAATGGGTCGAGCCGGAGTCGAACCAGACGTCGAGCGTGTCCTTGACCTTGTCGTAGCGCTCGGCGTCGTCGCCCAGCAGCTCGCGCACGTCGAGCCTCTGCCAGGCCTCGATGCCGCCCTCCTCCACGCGCTTGGCGACCGCCTCGAGCAGCTCGAGCGTGTCGGGGTGCAGCTCGCCGCTTTCCTTGTGAATGAAGAACGGCATCGGCACGCCCCACTGCCGCTGACGCGACAGCGTCCAGTCCGGGCGGCTGGCGATCATGCCGTGCAACCGCGCCTGGCCCCAGGCGGGGAAGAACCGGGTGGCGTCGATTCCGCGCAGCGCGGTCGTGCGCAGCGTCTCGGCCGGCCTGACGCCGCCGTAGCCGGGGGTCGCGTCCATGCCGGCGAACCACTGCACCGTGGCGCGCAGGATGACAGGCGTCTTGTGCCGCCAGCAGTGCATGTAGCTGTGGACGTACGGTGCCTTGTCGAACAGCGCGCCGCGGCGCTCGATTTCGGCCACGATCTCGAGATTCGCGTCCCAGATCATCGCGCCGCCGAACAGAGGCAGCGATTTGACGAACCTGCCGTCGCCCTGCACCGGGGTGAGGATCTGCTCATCCTTCATGCCGTAGCGCCGACAGGACTCGAAGTCCTCGACGCCGTAAGCCGGCGCCGAATGCACTATCCCGGTGCCGGTGTCGAGCGTCACATAGTCGCCGAGGTAGACGGGCGCCAGGCGGTCGTAGAACGGATGCCGGAACGCGATGCCCTCGAGCTGGGAGCCTTTGCAGGCGGCGAGCGTGGTGCCGGTCAGCTTGTAGCGCTCGAGGCAGGCCTGCTGCAGCTCCGCGGCGAGGATCAGCAGTCCGCGCGCGGTATCCACCAGGTGGTAGGTGAACTCCGGGTGCGCGTTGAGTGCCTGGTTGCCAGGAATGGTCCACGGCGTCGTGGTCCAGATCACGGCGAAGCCCGCTTTGTGCGGCAGCTTCGGCAGGCCGAACGCCTTGGCAATCCTGTCCGGCTCGGCGAACGGAAAGCCGACGTCGATAGCCAGGTCCTTGCGGTCCTCGTACTCGACCTCGGCCTCGGCCAGCGCCGAACCGCAGTCGAAGCACCAATTGACGGGCTTCAGGCCGCGGTAGATGTAGCCCTTGCCGAGCAGCGCGCCCAGGGCGCGGATCTCGTCCGCCTCGTTGCGGTAGGCCATCGTCAGGTAGGGGTTGTCCCAGTCGCCCAGCACGCCCAGGCGCTGGAAGTCGACCTTCTGGCGCTCGATCTGCTCGACGGCATAGGCGCGGCACAGGCGCTGTGTTTCCTCGGCCGAGAGGTGCTTGCCGTACTTCTTTTCGATCTGTACCTCGATCGGCATGCCGTGGCAGTCCCAGCCCGGGACGTAGGGCGCATCGAAGCCCGCCAAAGTGCGCGACTTCACGATGACGTCCTTCAGGATCTTGTTCACCGCGTGGCCGATGTGGATGTCGCCGTTCGCGTACGGCGGGCCGTCGTGCAGCACGAAGCGCGGACGGCCCTTGGCGATCGTGCGCAGGCGCCTGTAGACGCCGCGTTGCTGCCATTCGCGCACCCAGCCGGGCTCCCGCTTGGCGAGGTCGCCCCGCATCGGAAACGGCGTTTCGGGAAGATTGAGCGTGTTCTTGTAATCAGCCATGCTTGGCAAAAAACTCCTTTGCTTGCGCCACGTCGTGCGCGATCGCAGCGCGCAACGTGCCCAGATCCGGGTACTTCGCCTCGTCGCGCAGTCTTTCGATGAACCTGACTCGCAGGTGCCGACCGTAAAGCTCCTCGGCGAAATCGAACAAATGCACTTCGAGCAGCGGTACTGCCACTTCGTTCACGGTCGGGCGCCGCCCGACGCTGGCGACGCCCGGCAGCCATCGCCCGCCGTCACTGGCGTCGGCGCCGCAGGCTTCGACGACGTAGACGCCCGCCAGCGGAGCGCGCCGGGGCAGCCTCAGGTTCGCGGTCGCAAACCCGAGCTTGCGACCGAGCTTGGCGCCGTGCGCGACGCGCCCCGAGAGCACGTAGGGGCGCCCGAGGAGCCGCTCGGCGCGCGGGAAATCCGCCGCCAGCAGCGCTTCGCGCACCGCCGAGCTGGAAATGCGCTCGCCGCCGAGCTTCACCTCCGGCATCGCCTCGAGCGCGAAGCCGTGCTGCCGCGCGGCACTTTCGAGCGCGGCGAAATCGCCCGCTCGGCGCGCGCCGTAACGGAAGTCACGCCCCACCAGCAGCCACACCACCCGCAGACCGCGCACCAGCACGCTGTCGACGAAGCGCCCCGGGTCGACCGATGCGAAGCGCGCGTCGAATCGCGCGACGTGCACGTGGTCGATGCCGGTTGCGGCGATCAACTCGAGCTTCTCGCGCAGCCGGCTCAGGCGCGCGGGTGCGGCCTCTGGGGCGAAGAACTCGCGCGGGTGCGGCTCGAAGGTCAGGGCGCAGGAGCGCACGCCGCGGGCGCGCGCCTGGGCCACGACGCGCTCGAGCATCGCCTGGTGGCCGAGGTGCACGCCGTCGAAGTTGCCGATGGTCAGCGCGTGCGCGCCTCGGACGGGCAATACGGAGCCGTGCGTGACGACCATCTGGCGCGCTTAAAATGGTGAATTATAGCGGCTCTTCCGCAGCGCAGCGAGCGTGCTCACTTGATGCCGAGGCGCCCGCGTACCATCGGCGCAAAAGCCAGCAAACCGAGCAGCGGCCCCGGCAGCAGCAGCCACGCCACCCGGTCACCCAGCGCGGGCAGCAGCGCGGTGACGAGACTGATCGAAAACACGGTGATGAGAAAGCCGACGCTGTTCTGCAACGCGAGCGCGCTGCCCAGGAGCTCCGGCGGACAGGCGCGCGCGGACAGCGCCGAGAATTGCGGCGAGTCGGTGACCACCGCGACGCCCCACACCAGCAGCAGCGCAAGCGCGCCCGTCGCGGACGCTGCTCCCGCCAGCGGATAGACCAGGCACAGCGTTCCCGACACGCCGAGCGCGGCCGCGGCGACGCGCGCGCTGCCGTAACGCCGGCTGAGTGCGCCACCGAGCACGCAACCCGCGCTGCCGACGGCAATAATCGCGAACGACCACGCCGATATGGAGACGGCGTTGGCCGCACCCTCGCGCGCGAGCGCCGCGGCGGCGAGCGCGGGCGTGATCGTCCACAGCGCGTAGAGCTCCCACATATGGCCGAAATATCCGAGCGCCGAGGCGCGGAACGCCGGCACCCTGAACGCGCGCAATACGCCGCCCCAGCCCGGGCGGCGCGACGCCGTGCCGCGCTTCAGGTGCGGGCCGTCGCCCAGCACCAGGACCATCAGGCCCCCGAGCACCGCGCAGGCGGAAGCGGCGAGCACCGCGGACTGCCAGGGCGCACTGCTTCCCGCGGCGCGGATCGCGTGCGGCAAAGCGGTGCCCAAGGTCAGCATGCCGACCAGCCAGCCGAGCGTCTCCCCGGCTCGCGCCGGGGCCCAGCTCACCACCAGCTTCATGCCGAGCGGATAGATGCCCGCGAGCGCGAAGCCGGTCACGAAGCGGTACAAGCTACCGTCCACGATACCGTGGGCTGCAAGCGCGAACCCCGCGTTGGCGAGGGCGCCGAGCGCGGCGCAGGCGGCGAAGATGTGGCTCGCGGCGAAGCGGTCGGCCAGTCCGGAAAGGGAGAAGAACAGCGTGCCGGCGATGAACCCGAGCTGCACCGCGCTGGTCAACGCGCCCAGCTGGGCCAGGTCGAGGCCCCAGGCGCGCGCGAGGTCCGCCGCCGCCGCGTTGGCGCTGAACCAAAGCGACCCGCCGAGCAATTCCGCGACGACGATCAGCGCCACGGCGAACGCGCCGCGTGCCCGGCCGGTCTCCCTCATGGAGAGGCAGCTTACCGTATCGCGCGAGTCCGGCGCGAATGCTTGCGTGGTCCTGACATGCCGGGTACGGTCGATCCGCCGTGTCCGTTTTTTGCCAGCACGTCGCCAATCGGTGACAATCCGCCCCTAGGTTTTTGGCCGACGGGCTTATCGCCGCGGCAAATACCCACCCGGAGAGGCCGAAAGGGGGTCTGCTCCAACTCCTTATTCCGCTAAGGAATTGCGATGATGAAATTGTTGCTCAGGCTGTCGCGCGCGGTCGACTGGCTCAACGAGCGGATCGGACGCCTGGTCTACTGGCTCGTACTTGCCGCAGTGCTGATCAGCTCAGCCAACGCGACGTCACGTTATCTGTTTAACAAGACCTCCAACGGCTGGCTCGAGATGCAGTGGTACCTGTTCGCCGCCATCTTCCTGCTGTGCGCCGGCTACACCCTGCTGCACAACGAGCATATCCGCATCGACGTCGTGTCGCAGCGCTTCTCGCGCAGGACGCAGATCTGGGTCGACATCTTCGGCACCATCTTCTTCATGCTGCCGATGACCACATTCATCATGTTTCTGGGCTGGTACATGTTCAAGGAGGCCTATCTGGTCCACGAAGTCTCGGCCGACCCCGGCGGGCTGGTGCGCTGGCCGGTGAAGCTGCTGGTGCCAGTAGGCTTCTTCCTTCTCTCGCTGCAGGGCGTGTCGGAGCTGATCAAGCGCATTGCCTTCCTGATGGGCCTGGTTCCGGACCCCCTCGAGAAGCATGTCGAGGCGGCGCTGGAAATGGTTAAAGACGAAGTCGAGGAAGGCGCGAAATGATCGAATACATAACCGGCCACGTCGGGCCATTGATGTTCGCGGCGCTGGCCATTTTCCTGATGATCGGCTACCCGGTCACCTTCTCGCTCGGCGCCATCGGCCTGTCGTTCGGCTACCTCGGCATCCAGCTCGGCCTACTCACCCCGGCCCTGTTCCAGGCGCTGCCCGAGCGCATCTTCGGCATCATGCACAACGAGACGCTGCTGGCGGTGCCGTTCTTCACCTTCATGGGGTTGATCCTGGAGCGCAGCGGCATGGCCGAGGACCTGCTCGACACCATCGGCCAGCTGTTCGGGCCGGTGCGCGGGGGCCTCGCCTACGCGGTGGTGTTCGTCGGCGCCCTGCTGGCCGCGACCACCGGCGTGGTGGCGGCCTCGGTCATCTCGATGGGCCTGATCTCGCTGCCGATCATGCTGCGCTACGGCTACGACCGGCGCCTGGCGACCGGGATCATCGCCGCCTCCGGCACGCTGGCGCAGATCATTCCGCCGTCGCTCGTGCTGATCGTGCTGTCCGACCAGCTCGGGCGCTCGGTGGGAGACATGTACGAAGGCGCCATCTTCCCCGGCCTGGTTCTCACCGGCATGTACGCGGCCTACATCATTGGGGTGACGATCTTCGCCCCGACGCGGGCGCCCGCGCTGCCGCCCGAGGCGCGCACGCTGCGCGGCTGGAAGCTGTTCGGCCGGGTGCTGTTCGTGCTCGTCCCGCCGCTCGCGCTGATCTTCCTGGTGCTCGGCACGATCTTCCTCGGCGTCGCGACGCCGACCGAAGGCGGCGCCATGGGCGCCACCGGGGCTCTGGTGCTGGCGCTGATCAACCGGCGCCTGAGCTGGAGAGTGCTCAATCAGGCGATGAACTCGACCGCGAAGCTGTCCTCGTTCGTCATCTTCATCCTGATGGGCTCGACCGTTTTCACGCTCACCTTCCGCGGCGTCAATGGCGATCTGTGGATCGAGAACATGCTCACCAGCCTGCCGGGCGGACACATCGGCTTTCTCATCTTCGTCAATCTCTTGACGTTCATCCTGGCGTTCTTCCTCGATTTCTTCGAGCTGGCGTTCATCATCGTGCCGCTGCTCGGGCCGGTGGCGGACAAGCTCGGCATCGACCTGATCTGGTTCGGCATCCTGCTCGGGATCAACATGCAGACCTCGTTCATGCACCCGCCGTTCGGCTACGCGCTGTTCTACCTGCGCAGCGTCGCGCCGGCGAAGGAATACGTGGACAAGGTCACCGGCAAGCTCACGGCGCCGATCACGACCGGGCAGATCTACTGGGGCGCGGTGCCGTTCGTGATCATCCAGATCATCGGGGTCGCGATCGTGCTGGCGTTTCCCCAGCTCGTGACTGGAAACATACAGGAAGTCAAGATGGACACCTCGAAGATCCACATCATGGTGCCGCAGCCGGACTACGGGCAGCACGACCGAAGTGCGCCCGGCGCCACGGACGACGGCCTCAGCCCGCCCACGCCGCCCACCTACCCCGGCCAGAACTAGGCCTCCAAAAAAACCCCGCCGAGGCGGGGTTTTTCGTTTGGTCCGGACTCCGGATCAGGTCCTGGCCTTGATCTTCGAGAAGAACAGGTAGTTCGTGTAGGTCGAGTCGTTGAAGCGGTGCCACTCGATCGCCTGGTTGCGGTAGGCGAGCCACTGCGGGTAGATGCGCGCCCAGTGCTTGCTCTTGCTCATGTTCTCCTTGTACAGCTCGTACGCACCCTTCTCGGACGCCTCCATGATCTCCCTCGAGAAATAGCGCAGCTGGGTGCCTCCGGCGATCAGGCGGCGCAGCGCGGCCGGGTTCACGTTGTCGTACTTCGCCATCATCCACTCGTTGGCGGCGTGGCACGCGGTCTCGAGTATCGACTGGTAGTGCTTGGGCAGATCGTGCCATTTCTGCTGGTTGACGAGCGTCATCAGCTTCGGCCCGCCTTCCCACCAGCCCGGGGCGTAGTAGTACTTGGCAACCTTCTGAAAGCCGAGCTTCTCGTCGTCGTAGGGACCGATCCACTCGCAGCCGTCGATCGTGCCCTTCTCCAGCGACGGGTAGATGTCCGCGCCCGCGACCATGGTCGGCACCACGCCGATCTTCGCGATCACGCGCCCGCCGAGGCCGCCGATGCGGAACCGCAGCCCTTTCATGTCATCGACCGTCTTGACTTCCTTGCGGAACCAGCCGCCCATCTGGGTGCCGGTGTTGCCCGACAGGATCGCCTTGACGCCGTACTCGCTGAACAGCGGCTCCATGATCTCCTTGCCGCCGCCGAACTGCCACCAGGCGTTGGCTTGACGGTCGGTCATGCCGAATGGCACGCAGGTGCCGAAGGCGAAGCCCAGGTCCTTGCCGATGTAATAGTACGGCGCAGTGTGGCCAAGCTCGACGGTGCCGTTCTGCACCGCGTCCAGAACCTGCAGTCCGGGAACGATTTCGCCTCCCGCGAAAGTGCGGATGGTGAAGTTGCCATCGGTCATTGCGCTGACCGTCCTGGCGATTTCGTCCGCGCCACCGAAAATGGTGTCGAGGCTCTTGGGCCAGCTCGCCGCCAGGCGCCAGCTGATTTTAGGATTCGACTTCGCGATTGCGGGCGCGGCAACGGTGCCGGCGGCAACCCCTACAGCCGCTTTCTTGAGAAACGAACGACGCTGCATGATTCTCCTCCAGGGTAATTGAACGAGACGACCGGGTACCGCGCGAAATGGCCCAGCATGAGTGGCAATGCGCTCGGTACGGTGGCTGGATTGTAAGCGCAGATGCAGCGCGTGCCTATTCCACGGCGTCAGCCTGGTGCAAGCTCTTTTCAGTTCAACCTTGAGCAGGTCGCGCTCAGCTCCATCACTCTGGCGCGAATCTCCTCGAAGTCTTCCGCTTCGGGCTCGCGTTCGAGGTACTCCGTGAGATCCTTGAGAGCCGCCCGGAATGCCTCGAGCCGCTGATAGACCAGACCGCGGTCGCGCAAATCGGCGTGCGCCTCGGGCGTCACCGCCAGGATCCGGTTCAGCACCTCGAGCAGGCGTTCGGGCTTGTCGGACTCGCGGTAGATTCCTTTCAGATTGCGCAGCACCCGCGCCAGGATCTGCCGCTTGGTCGCCGGCTCGAGAAACTGGTCGAGCGGCAGCTCGGCAATTGGAACGCCGCCCGCCGCGCCCTCGGGAATGACGCGCTGCAGCCGCTCGCGCAGCTCGTCTTCCGATTGTGGCGCGCCGCCGCCGAAAGGGTCGAGCACCAGCATGCCGCCGCGCAGCCTAAGGCGCACCAGGAAATGGCCGGGAAAGGATATGCCCTCGAGCGGCAGGCCGACTCGGCGCCCGATCTCCATGTACAGGATGGCGAGCGTGATCGGAATACCGGTCTTGCGTTCGATCACGTCGTTCAGATAGCTGTTGCGCGGATCGTAGTACTCGTCGGTGTTGCCCCAGTAGCCGAGGTCCTCGAACAGGAACTGGTTCAGCGCCATCACACGCTCTTCCACACCGAAGGTTCGCGGCAGGCGGCCGCGCAGGCGCATCGCGAGGCGCTCGATCTCGCCCAGGTAGTGCTCCACGTCCAGACCCGGATAGGCGTCTTCGGCGATCAGCAGGCAGGCGCGCGCAAGGTCGATCTTGGAATCGTCGCCGGCGACGAGCGCGGCGAAGGTTTCCAGTGCGCCGTTCACTCGGCACCCCGGCGCGAGAAATCGCGCACGCGGAATCCAAGCGCCAGCAGGCACGCGCCGTACACCGCGGCGCCGCCGAGCACCAGGCCGGCGAGCGCGGGCACCTTGCTGCGCCAGCCCGCGCTTAGCCACCAGTCCGTGCCGCCGGCGGCGAAGTGCAGCGCCGCCGCCATCAACGCGGCGGCGAACAGAATCTTGGCGGCGAACGCGGCCCACCCCGGCTGCGGCCGGTAGATGCCATGCCGCCGCAGATAGCGGTAAAGCAGGCCGGCGTTCAGGCAGGCGCCGAGCCCGATCGCAAGCGCGAGTCCCGCGTGCCTGAGCGGGACGATGAAGGCGAGATTCATCGCCTGCGTCGCCACCAGCGTCAGCACGCCGATCTTCACCGGCGTGACCACGTTCTGTCGCGCGTAGAAGCCCGGCGCGAGGATTTTGACCAGGATCATGCCCACCAGCCCGGCGCTGTAGGCGATCAGCGCCTGCCGGGTCATCCAGACGTCCTCGGCGCCGAAGCGGCCATAGTGGAACAATGTCGCAATCAGGGGCAGCGCGATGACGCCGAGCGCCACTGCGGCCGGCACCGCGAGCAGCAGTGTCACTCGCAAGCCCCAGTCGAGCAGCCTGGCGTACTCGTCGCCGTTGGCGGCGGCGTGATATTTCGACAGGCTCGGCAGCAGGATGGTGCCGAGCGCGACGCCCAGCATGCCCGCCGGGAACTCCATCAGGCGGTCGGCGTAGTACAGCCACGACACGCTGCCCGCAGTGAGAAACGAGGCGAAGATGGTGTTGATCAGGAGCGAAATCTGGCTGATCGAGACCCCGAACACCGCCGGCCCCATCAGCTTGAGGATTCTGCTCACCCCCGGGTGGCGGGGATTGAAGCGCCAGCGCGGACGCATGCCGAGCTTGCCGAGGGCGGGCAGTTGCAGCGCGAGCTGCAGCACGCCGCCGCCGAACACCGCCCAGGCGAGCACCAGCACCGGCGGCTGGAAACGATCGGCGAAGAACGCGGCCGCGACAATGAAGCTCACGTTCAGCAGCACCGGCGTAAACGCCGGAATGGCGAACCGGTTCCAAGTATTGAGAATTCCGGCGGCGAGCGCCACCAGCGATATGAACAGAATGTACGGGAAGGTAATTCGCAGCATCGCCACGGTGAGGGCGAACTTGCCCGGATCGGCGGCAAATCCGGGCGCCGTGACGTAGACGATCAGCGGCGCGGCGGCGACCCCGAGCGCGGCGGCGACCACGAGCGCAATGAACAGCACGCTCGCGACGCAATCCACTAGGGCGCGGGTCTCCTCGGGGGTCTGCCGGTTGCGGTACTCGCCCAGGATCGGCACGAAGGCCTGCGAGAAGGCCCCTTCGGCGAACAACCGGCGCAGCAGGTTGGGGATGCGGAAGGCGACGAAGAAGGCGTCAGTAGCGAGCCCGGCGCCGAATACCCGCGCGATGAAGAAGTCGCGCACCAGCCCGAGCACCCGCGACAGCAGCGTCATGCTGCTGATGGTCGCCAGGGCGCGCAGCAGGTTCATCGCCGCGGCGGCCCGCAAGGGGCGCAATTTTCCTTGCGCGACGGGGAGTTAGCCGATACAATGCGCCCCTTTTTCAGCCCGGTCCCACCCTCATGGCCAACATCGCTTCTGCGCGCAAGCGCGCCCGCCAGGCGGAAAAGCGCCGCACCCACAACATGAGCCTGCGCACCACGGTGCGCAGCGCGATCAAGAACGTCAAGAAGGCTATCGCCGCGGGCGACAAATCCGCGGCCGAGCGCGCGCTGCAGCAGTCTCAGGGCGTCATCGATCGCATCGCGTCCAAGCGCGTGCTGCACCGTAACGCCGCCAACCGAAGCAAGAGCCGCCTCTCGCGCGCCATCAAAGCGCTGTCGTAAGCCGCGACTCGCCGCGGCCCCGTCGCTCCGGGGGTTTGCGCAAAACGCGAAAGCGGCGACCGTTGCTGGGGACATTTTGTGATAGCTGGGAAAGCGCGCAGACGGCGCAGCGCGAGGTTGTTGCGATTATAGCGACCGCCCCGGCGGCCTGCTGAAACAGCACGGCGCTGCGCCGGGTGACCGGCGTCTGGGCGCTGTGCTAGCATTCAAAAAAACGGCGGCCGGGGCCGCCGTTTTGCATTTGGGAGGTGGCGCCATGTCCCACGTCATGAATACCTACGCCCGCCAGCCGGTCGCCTTCGTGCGCGGCGAGGGTGTATGGCTTTGGGATGAAGCCGGCAAGAAGTACCTCGACGCCCTCGCCGGCATCGCGGTCAGCACGCTCGGTTACGCGCACCCGGAGCTCACCCGCGCGCTGGCGGAGCAGGCCGGACGCGTGCTGCATACGTCCAACCTGTTCCGCATCCCGGCGCAGGAGGCGGCCGCGGACCGGATCGCGGAGATCACCGGCCTGGAGGAGGTGTTCTTCTGCAACTCCGGCTGCGAGGCGAACGAGGCCGCGATCAAGGTCGCGCGCAAGTACGGGCATGACCGCGGCGTCCAGGAGCCTGCGATCGTGGTGATGGAGAATTCGTTTCACGGCCGCACCCTGGCAACGCTCTCGGCCACCGGCAGCCGCAAGGTGCAGGCGGGATTCGAGCCGCTGGTGTCCGGTTTCGTGCGCGTTCCCTACGGCGACCTCGCCGCGGTGCAGAAGATCGCCGAGATCAACCGCAACGTGGTCGCAGTGCTGGTCGAGCCGATTCAGGGCGAGGGCGGAATAGTCGTCGGCGGCCCGGAGTACCTGCGCGGCCTGCGCGAGATCTGCGACCGCAATGAATGGTTGCTGATGCTGGACGAAGTGCAATGCGGCCTGGGCCGCAGCGGAAAATGGTTCGTCTATCAGCACGCCGGGATCGTGCCCGACGTGGTGCCGCTCGCCAAGGGGCTCGGCTCGGGCGTTCCGGTCGGCGCCTGCGTCGTCGGCGGACGCGCGGCGGGCGTGCTCAAGCCCGGCAATCACGGCTCGACCTTCGGCGGCAATCCGCTCGCCTGCACGGCAGTGGTCGCCACCATCGACGCGATTCGCGAGCAGGGCCTGCTCGACAACGCCACCCGCGTCGGCAAAGTGATCCAAGACGGCCTTGGCGCCGAACTCGCAGGGGTTGCGGGAGTGACCGAAATCCGCGGCATGGGGCTGATGCTCGGGGCGCAGCTCGACCGTCCCTGCGGCGAGCTGGTGAAGGCCGCGCTCGATGCCGGGCTGATCATCAACGTCACCGCCGACAGCGTGGTTCGCATGCTGCCGCCGCTGATCATGAGCGAGGCCGAGGGCAGCATCGCGGTCGAGCGGCTGGCCCCGCTGGTGAAGGCGCTGCTGGCGCGCGAGCCGTCGCCACCGCAGGCGGCCGCGGCCCGCTGAACAAGGCGCGGCGATGGACCTGCGGCACTATCTCCAGTTCAAGGATCTCACGCTCGTCGAGTACGAGCATCTGTTCGCGCGCACGCGCTGGATCAAGGAGCGCTTCAAGCGCTACGAACGCTACTGGCCGCTCGAAGATCGCACGCTGGCGATGATCTTCGAGAAGCAGTCGACCCGCACCCGACTGTCGTTCGAGGCCGGGATGCACCAGCTCGGCGGCGCGGCAATCTTCCTTTCCACGCGCGACTCTCAGCTCGGCCGCGGCGAGCCGGTCGAAGACGCCGCGCAGGTCATCTCGCGCATGTGCGACGTGGTGATGATCCGCACTTTCGAGCAGGTCACCCTGGAGCGATTTGCGGGGCAGTCGCGCGTGCCGGTGATCAATGGCCTGACCAACGAATACCACCCTTGCCAGATTTTGGCCGATCTCTACACGTTCATTGAACATCGCGGCTCGATCCGCGGCAAGACCGTGGCTTGGATCGGCGACTCGAACAACGTCTGCAATACCTGGCTGCAGGCGGCCGAAGTGTTCGGCTTCAACGTCCACGTCTCGACCCCCCCGGGCTACGAGGTCGAGCCCGAGCGCGCCGGTCTGTACGGCACCGACCACTACGAAGAGTTCCGCGACCCGATGCAGGCGGCTAAAGGCGCCGACCTGGTGACGACCGACGTCTGGACCAGCATGGGAATGGAATCCGAGGACGCCGCGCGCAAGCGCGACTTCCAGGACTGGCAGGTGGACGGCGAAATGATGCGGGTGGCGAAAGCGGACGCACTGTTCATGCATTGCCTGCCGGCGCACCGCGGCGAGGAGGTCGCCGCCGAGGTGATCGACGGGCCGCAAAGCGTGGTCTGGGACGAAGCCGAGAACCGGCTTCATGCGCAGAAGGCACTGCTGGAATTCCTGTTACTGGGCAAAGTGGAACTTTGATGGCAAAGAAGAAGCAGAGCGTCAAAAAGGTCGTGCTCGCCTATTCGGGCGGCCTCGACACTTCAGTAATCCTGAAGTGGCTGCAGGACGAGTACGGTTGCGAGGTGATCACCTTCACCGCCGACATCGGCCAGGGCGAGGAAGTTGCGCCCGCGCGCAGGAAGGCGAAGATGTTCGGCGTCAAGCAGATCTTCATCGAGGATCTGCGCGAGGAATTCGTGCGCGACTTCGTGTTCCCGATGTTCCGCGCCAACGCAGTGTACGAGGGCGAATACCTGCTCGGTACCTCGATCGCGCGGCCCCTAATCGCCAAGCGCATGGTCGAAATCGCGCGCAAGACCGGCGCCGACGCCATCTCGCACGGCGCGACAGGCAAGGGCAACGACCAGGTGCGTTTCGAGCTCGGCGCATACGCGCTGATGCCGAACGTCAAGGTCATCGCCCCTTGGCGCGAATGGGATCTGCTGTCACGCGAGAAGCTGCTCGCCTACGCGGACAAGCACGGCATCCCGGTCGATTTCAAGAAGCGCAAGGGCGGCGCGCCTTACTCGATGGACGCCAACCTGCTGCACATCTCCTACGAGGGCGGCGTGCTCGAGGATCCGGCCTTCGAGCCGGAGGAATCGATGTGGCGCATTACTGTATCGCCCGAGAGGGCGCCCAGCCGCCCGCAGCACATCGAGCTCGAGTACCGCAATGGCGACATCGTCGCGGTCAACGGCAGGAAGATGACGCCGGCCCGGGTCCTGGCGACGCTCAACACGATCGGCGGCCGGCACGGCGTCGGCCGGCTCGACATGGTCGAGAACCGCTACGTCGGCATGAAGAGCCGCGGCTGCTACGAGACCCCGGGCGGCACGATCATGCTCAAGGCGCACCGCGCGATCGAGTCGATCACGCTCGATCGTGAGGTGCTGGCGCTCAAGGACGACCTGATGCCGCGTTACGCGCGCCTGATCTACAACGGCTACTGGTTCAGCCCGGAGAGGGAGCTGCTGCAGGGACTGATCGACGCCTCGCAGGCGAGCGCCAACGGCAGCGTGCGGCTCAAGCTGTACAAGGGAACCGTCGTGGTCACCGGGCGCAGCTCCAAGTCGGACTCGCTGTTCGATCCGTCGATCGCCACTTTCGAGGACGACCGTGGGGCTTACGATCAGGCCGACGCCGCCGGCTTCATCCGTCTCAACGCGCTGCGCCTGCGTATCGCAGCCAACCTGCGCCGGAAGCGCCGCTGACGATGCGCGCCTGGCTCGCCGCCCTGCTGTTGGCCGCCGCGCCGGCCTGGGCGGCGCCGTTCGCGGTGCCCGTGGGCAAGGCGCGCATTGGCCTGGAAGCGCCAGCCGGGTTCGCCGACACCGGATTCACCGGCTCGCCGCGCCTGCGGGAGATCGCCGAATCGCTCACCTCGGCTTCGAATCGCATTCTGCTGTTCGCCGTCAGCGACGGCGACCTGCGCAGCTTCATGCAAGGCGACCGCCCCGAGCTGCGCCGCTTCATGATCGCCGTCACGCCGCGGGCGCTGGAGGACCAGAATGTGACCACGCGCCAGTTCGACGCCTTCGTCGGCGACGCGCTGCGCGGCTTCGGTGCCCCTCCGCCGCAGGGCGACATGCTGAAGTACCTGGACGCGCAGCCGCGCGGCAAAGCGGCGCTGCTCGGCGAGCTGCGGCGCGACACGACGGTCGTCTCGGTGCTGCAGGGCACCCGCCTGCCCGACCGCGCAGGATTCGGCGCCAAGCCCGAGTACCTTCTCTCGACCACCACGCTGCTGAACCTGCGCGGCAAGGCGCTCAGCCTTGCCGTCTACAGCAGCTACGAGTCGGCTGAGGACCTCGGCTGGATTAGGCTTGTCACCGCGCGCTGGATCGAGGACCTGGAGCGCTTGAACGCGCGCTAGGTGCGCCACCAGCGGAAACCACGCATGCCACCGAAAGCTACGCGACCTGATTCGGACAAGCTGCAGCGCGTCGTCGCCGATGCGAAGCGCGAGCGCGAGCAACGCGAGCGCGGCTACCGCGAGCAGGCGCTCAAGATCTACCCGTGGATCTGCGGCCGCTGCGGGCGCGAGTTCTCGGGCGCGAACCTTCGCATGCTGACAGTCCACCACCGTGACCACGACCACGACAACAACCCGCGCGACGGCAGCAACTGGGAGCTGCTGTGCCTGTACTGCCATGACAACGAGCATGCGCGGCAGCTCGAACAGGCGCAGCGCGGCGCGGCCGCGCCGGGAGCTGGCTCGCAGGCGTCCGCCACACACCAGCCCTTCGCGGCCCTCGAGTCGCTCATGAAGAGCAAGAAGTAGCACTTACACCTCCTCCACTTCACCGGACCGGAACGTCATGCCCTCATTCGACATCGTTTCCCAGGTAGACAAGCAGGAAGTCAAGAATGCGATCGAGCAGACCAACCGCGAAGTCACCAACCGCTTCGACTTCAAGGGATCGGACGCGCGCGTGGAGCAGAACGAGCTTCAACTGACGGTTTTCGCGGACGATGAGTTCAAGCTTGGCCAGGTGCTGGACGTGCTGCGCAGCCGCCTGGGCAAGCGCAATGTGGACGTGAGGTGCCTCGAGCTGGGCGAAGTGGAGAAGATCTCCGGCGACAAGGTCAAGCGTCCGGTCACGGTCCGCGTCGGCGTGGCGCAGGACAAAGCGAAGTCGATCGTCAAGCTGATGAAGGAATCCAAGATAAAGGTGCAAGCCTCGATCCAGGGCGATGCCGTCCGCGTTTCGGGCGGCAAGAAGGACGATCTGCAGGCGGCGATCCAGCTGGTGCGGCAGGCGGTGACCGACGTGCCGCTGCAGTACATCAATTTCCGCGACTGAGTCCCTCGCACCAGCGCTCGTAGATCAGGTCGGCGACCTCGTGCAGCGACGCGAGGCGCCGCTCCAGGTCGTGCAGCATCTCCCGCGGCGGCTGCACGGCGGGGCTGGCGGCCTCGGCGGCGATCTCGTCGCGCCCGGCCTCGCACCAGGAGCGCACCAGTTCGGCAGTCATCTCGACGTGGCACTGCATGCCGAAGTGGCGACCGATCGCGAACGCCTGGTTGGGGCAGTAGGAGTTGGTCAGCAGCCGCGTGGCCCCGGGCGGGATGCTGAAGTTCTCGCCGTGCCAGTGGAAGGACTCGAACGACTGCAGCTCGCCGAACCATTCACGCGCCAGCGCGTTGTCCGCGACCTGCACTTCGCCCCAGCCGATCTCTTTCACCGGCGCCGCTTGTACCTGCCCGCCGAACGCGTGCGACATCAGCTGGCCGCCCAGGCAGTGGCCGATCACCGGCACGTCCTTGCGCACCGCGTCGCGGATCAGCTCGATCGCGCGCGCGATCCACGGCAAGGGATCGTTGACGCTCATCGGTCCGCCCATGAACGCCAGGCCGCTGAACGCGCGCGCGTCCCGCGGCAGGTCTTCGCCCGCGTCGACCGCGATCAGCCGCGACGGAATTGAGCGCTGCTCGAGAGTGGTGGCAAAATAGCCCGGGCCCTCGATTTGGGCGTGCCTGAAAATCGCGACCGGTTTCATCGGAGGTGCCTATGCATAGCCGCCATTTTATTGCTCTGACCGCCCTGCTCCTAGCGCTTCCCGCGTGGGCGACCGAGGTTGGACTGGTGGGCGTGTTCCCCGGCAAGGCGGCGGTGTTGGTGATCGACGGCAGCGCGCCGACCACGATCAGAATAACGCGCACGGCGCACGGCGTGAGCGTCTGCTCCGCGGGCG
>Ga0102953_1000806_pt1 | contig 20632 bp, 14 predicted proteins | sample SalPon2A_C_D2_MG_FD_78509 | JGI IMG/M metagenome (GOLD analysis project Ga0102953, IMG submission 78509) | Soil microbial communities from South San Francisco under conditions of wetland restoration - Salt Pond MetaG R2A_C_D2_MG | ecosystem: Environmental > Terrestrial > Soil > Wetlands | place... | reverse complement strand
TTTTTGAACCCAATATTGTCTTTAAGTCTGGTAATGAACAGTTGAACGGGGACGGGTGGGTTGATTTGGCAGGTGGAGAACCGGTCTTCTCTATCAACGGAAAGGGATCAAATATCAATCTTCGCAGCTTTTTACCGGATACCACGCTACCCTCGACGGCTCTGAATTTATCATACAAACTCAGGGCCCAGGGCAGTACAGTCGATCGTTTATATGGTGAGGCAAATCTGGATGTCAATAAATCGGTTATAGGAGGAAAAGACGTTCCGGCCCAACAGGTATATGTGGATCTTGACTCACCGGAAAAATCTACACGCACTTTGCGGCTGACCAGTAGCTATGTGGATGCTATCGTAAAAGGTACCATCGTCCCATCCAGGATAGCCGACATGACAAAATATTGGGTTGATTATTTTGGACAGCAGGTGCGGAGGGAAATCCTGTTTCAGCCTGATTCTGTTGCATCGATATCGCCCTATCAGGTTTCCAAACCTGATAAGCCGGTTGATGTGAATGTCGACTTAAGAATGAAGAACCTGGCGATTCTCCACGATTTTATTCCGGGGATACCTTATTTGAAGAGTCATGGACACTTGCAGACACGCATCAAGGCAGATAGCAGCCGCATCCTGGTCAGTGGTGGATGGAAGGATAGGGAAACCACCGTTGATTCTGTACATGTACACACGTCACAGCTCATGTGGACGGCCGGGTTTTCGCATGGACAGTCGTTTAAGCACTATGCAAACCTGGACCTGAAAGCCACTGTAGACAGCCTGGAATTGCCTCAAGAGACGATGAGTGACCTGGATTGGGCCTTTTCGATGAAGAACGATTCCATCCAGAATAATGCAAGGGTAGATCGTATCGGTAAGAATGTACAGGTAAATATCCAGACAAGCAGCCTTTTGACCGATAGCACCCTGGTTACTCATGTACGTAATTTTGTGGCCGGTAACGAACAGTATTCGTGGGTCAATGATGGAAATCCTGAGATTACTTATGATTCAAAGCATCGATTATCGTTTAATAAGTTCAGATTGATGAACTCAGATCAGTTTATCGGGCTGAAAGGAACATATGGCGCCAATAATAGTGATTCGGTGATCTGCACGATGCGTAATATTAACCTGCAGCGCGTCTCTGACCTGGTTAATGGCGATTTCAACTTCGAAGGTACGCTAAACGCACAGTTTGCCACTCATTCGATCAATATTATCAGGGGACTTCAGGGAAAGATCGATGTCGATCGATTCTCCCTCGATAACCGGCTTGTAGGCGATTTCTCTTTCAACAGCCAATATGATGCATCTAAAAACAGGTTCAATACCCTCATCAGGTTACAGACAGATACAACAAAGTATCACGACTATTACGAAAAGAACCATCATATCGTGAATGACTATGTTCTGAAAGGGTACATCGCTCCGCCCAATCCTCAGGACCCGGCAGACACCCTCTATCGTTTTAATGCAGATTTCAAATCTATTGACATGTGGGTCATAAACTATATTGTGCCCGGAGTGTTTGATAATATTGAAGGGCGGTCGGACGGTTCTGGCATTATATGGGGGAACAAGAATGATTATCATTTTCATGCAAAATTTGAAACGCACCATGTACATGTGATTCCGACTTTTGTGGGAGCAGATATGTATCTCACAGGGCCGGTAATACTGGATCGGAACAAAGGGGTCACCTTTGATAATATCAAAGTCACAGATAATGGAAATGGTACAGGTTTATTCTATGGGAACGTCGATCTGAATGATTTTAAACCTGTCAAGCCACTGAATCTGACACTTGAGTTATATGGATTGAAATTTTTAAACAGCAAATTCGATCCGGATGTACCGTTTTATGGTTCGGTAACAGGAACAGGTACATTGAAACTGACCGGAACAAACGAGTCCCCGTTCCTTCAGACAACCGTTCCGATCACCACTACGCCCACTTCAAAATTATCCATACCAAGTCTGGATCAGACGACGGTCGAGAATCAGAATTCGTTTATCAAATTTGTCAAAAACTTCAAATTTGATTCTAAAGAGAAGAAAGGACAGACTGCGGGTAACACAGATAATTCTGCATCTAATAACAATGGCAACCAGGACAAAAGCTTCTCTCAGGTTTTCCAGCTTGATCTGAGGTTTAACGCCCCTCAAAATTCGACTGTTGAATTCGTGTTTGATCCGGTTACAGGTGAGATACTGACCGCTCACGGTGGAGGACAGGTAAATATTACCCTTGAGGATCAGGTCCTTCAGATGTATGGACGCTTCGATATTTCCGGTGGTAGTTATCAATTTGTGGGGGGAGGAATCTTCAGTCGACTCTTTTATCTGGAAAATGGCGGTACGATACTTTGGGATGGAGATCCAACAAATCCCCGAATCAATGTGACGGCCTATTATCGTGCCAGACCCAATTTACAGCCTCTTACAGGCGAGGACCGACGTGTTCCTATCAACCTGATGCTGCAACTCAGTGGAAATCTTCAGAGCCTGACTAATAATTTCTACTTTCAGTATCCGAACAATACGTTCGATGTCGGGACTCCCAATTCAGCTGTTCTAAGCCTGTTGAATAGTGAAGATCAGAAACTGCTACAAGCCACCAGCTTACTGATTACAGGCAACTTTACACCCATCACAAGTCTGAATTCAAATGGAACGCAGAACCTTAGTTCGAATCTCCAGAATTATGCGGCAGGTATAGGCCTGGGACAGATTTTATCCAGTCAAATTAACACACTTCTAAACAGTAATGTAAGCGACCTGGACGTGAATTTAAGTATGAATAGCTTCCAGGAGGCCGATCTTGCAATTGCCCTGAGGCTATTTAATGATCGATTGATATTACGAAGAGAGGGGCTTATTTCGGGACGAACCCAAAATGATATAGGCGACCTGGGAGCAGAGTATCGAATAAATAAATCACTTTCGGTAGAATTGTTTCACAGACTGGATCCGACACTCAGCAACACTTATGGAACCTTTGGCAATTCTTCTCAATTACCTAGTGTGAATGGAATTGGTTTGCAATATAAAGTATTATTCAATTCCTGGAATCAATTGCCACATGAAGTGATGCATTCGTTTACCAACATTTTCTCGAAAGAGAAAAAAACCGTTCCTCCCGATTCTTCAGCGATTACCGATTCGACCGCTACGACTGATGCCAAAAAGAAGAAAAAATAAATCGATTATTAGAGTCATGGCGAATCTTCCTTGGCTCTTTTTCTCAAAGCTGAAGCAAGGGGAAATCTTTGATGCCGTTGATACTGTTATCCGCCAATCTCCTTAGTAATCTATGAATGATCCGGATAATCAATGAATCGCACAATCATCGGTAACTAATTGTTGATTAAAGTATTAAGTATACATTATACTGGAACTTTGGGAAATATTGTCAGTAAGAATGGTACCTTGTCGCTTGAATGGGAATATTTGTACTCTATCTTGAAAACTAATTATGGCTACTAAAAAGAAGCTGTCGGGACTGGAAAAAATTATTGTGGAATTCCTCGGTAAACACCCCGATACGAGGATTCCGGAGGAAGTTTTGGCAGCGGCACTGAAGCTGGATAAGAAAAAGGACCAGAAACGGCTCAGAAAAACGATTAACAAACTTGCTGCCAAAAGGATCATCCGTAAAAATAAAGGCGGGTTGCTCTGGCTCGAACTCTCTGAAGTGGATAAAGGCGAGGAACTGACGGGCCGCATCAGTGTAAACAGATATGGCACCGGCTTTGTTGATGTGGAAGGGTATGATCAGGATATTCGGATACCTACTAAACGATTGAACACGGCTCTTCCGGGAGATCTGGTATCGGTCAGGATAATGAAGGGCAAGCCGAATGGACGTATTGAGGGTAAAATTACACAAGTAATAAAAAGAGCTGATCGTATTTTTGTTGGTACGCTGCATAAAGAAGGACGCGGCAGTTTTTACATCGAATCGGATGAGAATTCGGCCTCTATTAATTTTTTTGTACTCCCGGAAAATACGGCGAAAGCAAAAAGCGGACAGAAAGTTGTTTTCAAGCTCCGTGAATGGACACATCCCAAAGCATTACCCGAGGCGATTGTGATTGAAGTCCTTGGTGATAAGGACAGCCGTGATGCAACGATTCTTTCCATATTGGCGGAGAATCAGTTAACAAGTAGTTTCTCAAAGGAGATTGAACAGTTTGTAGATCAACTCCCGGAGGAGATACCAGCGCCGGAATATAAGCGCCGGCTGGATTTAAGAGATAAGCAGATATTCACGATCGATCCGGAGGATGCAAAAGATTTTGATGACGCCATCAGCTTTGAGACGCTTGATAATGGAAATTATGAGCTGGGAGTGCACATAGCTGATGTTTCTTTTTATCTGCAGCCCGATACCATCCTTGATGAGGAGGCTATAAACAGGGCTACAAGCGTTTACCTTGTCGATCGTGTTATACCGATGTTGCCCGAGAAGCTCAGCAATGGGGTATGCAGTTTGAGGCCGAGAGAGGATAAACTGACCTACAGCTGCATCATGGAGGTCACACCCCGGGGCGAACTCGTTGATTATCAGATACAGGAAACGGTTATTCATTCGAAGTGCCGTTTTACTTACCAGCAGGCCCAGGACGTCATAAACGGATCTGACCATGAACTGGCTGAGCCACTCAGGAAACTGGCCGGGTTTACGGAATTACTGACAAAGCAAAGATTTGAAATGGGATCTATCGATTTTGAAACTCTGGAACCTCATTTCATTCTTGATAAAGAGGGTAAGCCCATACAGGTTAAGATAAAAGAGCGGTTACAGGCGCACCGCTTAATCGAAGAATGTATGCTGCTGGCAAACAAGACGGTGGCGCGTCATATCGACAGGCTGCGTGATGAAAGCGGCAAGCGTAAAACCAAGAACCTGTATCCTTTCCTTTATCGCATACACGACAAACCGGATGAGATGAAATTGAAGGAAATTGCGGAACATGTCAGTCCGATCGGGGTCCGGTTTAATGTCGGTGACAAAAAAGTGACGCCGAAAGAGATCAACGATCTTTTGGAACAAGTCGAGGACACCTCCCTCGAATATGTGATTAACCAGCTCACCCTGCGGGCAATGGCCAAGGCGGAATATAATCCGAAAAATATTGGGCATTTTGGGTTGAACTTCCGACATTATTGCCACTTCACAAGCCCTATCCGCCGTTATCCCGATGTGATTGTACATCGGCTGTTAAAGAATTATGCATTGCATCGGCCGGCCTACAACTATGATAAATTAAATGATTTAGGACACCATTGCAGCGAACGGGAACGCATGGCAGTCAATGCCGAACGCGATTCCGTGAAATTGATGCAGGTGGAATTTCTGTCCAATCATATTAATGACGAGTTTAATGGCGTTATAAGTGGAGTGACTGATAACGGACTCTATGTCGATCTTCAGGAAATACACTGTGAAGGAATGATACATATATCCTCTTTGGTTGATGATTACTACATATTTGATCAAAAAAGATATGGATTGTTCGGTCGACACCGAGGACGGAAGTATCAGATGGGTGACGAGATCACCGTTCGCGTGGCATCCGTCAATCAGGGACGCCGAACAATTGATCTTGAACCAGCTTTAAAGCACTAAACATTTAGCAAATTTATCATTTACATTAATTGTACCGAAACATTACCGATTCAAACGCAGCAAATATATGACAAAGAAGAAATTTGTCTGGAGTTTTCTGGCTATTACGTTGTTGATTGGCTTGGGTGCATCGGGTGTACGCGCTCAGTATTATAATTTTGGCCAGAACAGAATACAGTACGATAACTTCCACTGGCGCTACCTTCAGTCGGAACATTTTGATGTCTATTACTATCAGGACAAGAATTATTACCTGGCTGTTTTTGCCGCGCAAAGTCTGGAATCAGCACTCAAGGAGATACAACAGGATTTTGATTATCAGATCACGAGTCGTATCAAGGTCGTCATATATGACTCGCATGCCGATTTTACTCAAACAAATGTTGTACCCCTGCCTGTAAATGCCGAAGGTATCGGAGGGGTGACAGAACCGTATAAAAACAGGATCACACTGCCGTTTATGGGAGATTACGGGGAGTTCAGGCATACCATTCACCACGAATTGGTTCACGCGGTGGTCAATGAGATGTTTTACGGTGGTTCGGTTCAGTCCATTATACAGAACAATATTCAGCTACAAATACCGAACTGGTTTAATGAAGGGATGGCGGAATGGTCTTCGTTACACTACGATACCAATGAGGATAATTTCGTGCGGGATGCAACGATCAATAACTACATGCCACCAATCAGCCAGTTATACGGGTACTTCTGGTATCGGGGTGGTCAATCGGTATGGGAGTACATCGTCGAAACATACGGAAGGGAAAAGATTGGTGAGATCTTTCATGATATTAAAGACACCCGCAGTGTTGATCAAGGATTCAAAGAGGCGATCGGATTGTCGATCAAAGAACTGTCGGAACGCTGGCATGATTATCTGAAAAAACGATATTGGCCGGAGATAGCCGAACGGCAGTCACTGACTGATGTCGCCACACAGGTGACAAAACGGGAATTTTCCGGATCCTACAATACAAGTCCGGCATTATCTCCACAAGGCGACAAACTGGCTATGATCAGTAATGTGCATGGCTATTTTGATATCATCGTCGTCGATCCGCTTACCGGAAAAAAACTGAAGACGTTGGTACATGGCGAGAACAATGTGAATTTTGAGTCACTCAATATTCTGAACCCAAACCTGAGCTGGTCACCGGACGGAACGAAACTGGCGTTTTCATATACTTCTGAAGGGAAGAAAGGGTTGGCTATCGTTAATTACAATACAGACAAGATTCAACGGTTCCAGTTTCCCGGTTTGGATGCTATCTACTCGGTAGCTTGGTCACCAGACGGCAAGAAAATTGCCTTCAATGGTACCGAATCGCCAAACCCCGATATATTTGTTTACAATATTCAAACCGGAAAGTTTACCAACGTAACCGACGATATCTTTACAGATAAAGAGCCTGCATGGGGGCCCGATTCGAAAACAATTTATTTCGTATCAGATCGTGGAGATCATACGAAACTGAATACCTACGAACTGGAATATGATGAGATTACAAATCCCAACCTGAACCAGACAGATATCTATAGCGTAAAGATAGGCGATCAGAACGCTGTGCGACTCACCAATACGCCGGGGTGGTCGGAATCGGATCCACAGGTAACCCGTGACGGACGTCTGGTCTATATTTCGGATCAGAATGGTATCCCGAATGCCTACGAAATGAATATGAAGACCCGTACGAGTAAACCGTTAACCAATCTTATTTCCGGGATCTTGCAGATGTCGCTTAGTGCCGACGGAAGCAGGCTGGCTATTGACACATACAATGGCGGTTATGTCGATATCTTTCTGATCAGGGATCCATTCAGTAAAGCAATTAATCATCCGTTGAAGCCAAATCTTTGGGCGAAACAACGTGCCTCTACACCAATAACCCAGTGGGTTCCGGCAATCGGATATGCACACGAGATGTTTGGCAACAAACAGAATCAGAATAATCTGGCTGCGACTCCCAGGCCGGCAACCGTGGATACCAGTATGCAGGGTAACCAACCGGTTTTTGGATCCGGTATCACCATGAGCAACGATACAACAAAATCTGACACCGTTAAGACCGTAGCAAAAGCACAGGAAGCGAAGAAGGACACAACGTCTGCAACCGGTTATATCGATTACAGGAACTACACCTTTGGGAGTGCGTTCGACACGGTAGCCAGTTTGAAAGGTACAAAGGATGTGTTCAAACCGGAAAACAACAAAACCAAGAGTGGGAAACTGGTTCCGCATAAATACCGGGTCACGTTATCGCCTGAGTTGACCTACTTCCAGGGATCCCTTGGAACGTCGTATTATTCGACGTATGGTCTGTTCCAGGTGCTGTTTACCGATGTGCTGGGCGATTACCAGGTAGGGCTGGCGAGCAGTCTACAGTTTGACCTGAGCAACAGCAGTTATGTGATCAGTTATGCAAACCTGAAACACCGGACCAACTACTCGCTTGCCTACTATCATTACGCTATGCAGTATTATACATTTGGATATAGTAGTGCCGGGTTTTATAGCGGACTGATAAGATACCGCACCTACGGCGGGCAGTTGAACTTCCAGTATCCCATAAATCAATTTACCCGTATTGACTACGGTGCATCGGTTATCGGCATAGCACGAGATTTCGGTGCCTTAGGATTACCAGACCAAAGTAATCAGCACACTACGCTCCTGTATCCCAATATCACATTCACCCAGGATTATTCGAAACCCGGCTATATAACGCCGGAAGGTGGATATCGATATGCGATCAGCCTGACAGCGAGTCCTCCAATAACAGGCAGCATGCCGCAATTTGAAAGTGTCTCCGGTGATTTCCGCAAGTACTTTGGGTTAGGCGATGGATACGTATTTGCAACACGTTTTTCGGGCGGGATGTCGTTTGGGAAAAACGCACAAACCTACTTCCTCGGCGGTATGGATGGATGGATTAACTATCAATGGGCGAATAACGGCATCTCATTGAATAGTCTGGCCGATATCTTTTTGACCCAGCCTGCACTACCGATGCGTGGTTATCCTTATGATGCCATGTTTGGGGATAAGTTTGGGTTGATCAACCTTGAGTTTCGTTTCCCGTTGTTCGCAGCCATCCTGCCAGGACCCATTCCGATTCTTCCTCTTTATAACATGACGGGAGAGGTATTCACTGACATCGGTGCATCCTGGGGAATTGACAATCCCAATACGCCTAACATTAATGAAGCCAAATTCGATTTTAGGATTGCTCAACCTGTAACGAATACGGACCAACAGGGAACTTCCTGGCAGACCTATAATGGAAGCATTTTAGTGGGTGCCGGTTTTGGTATCCGAACGATCCTTTTGGGAATACCGGTCCGTTGGGATATCGCATGGCCCTATTCAAACAGTTCTCACGGGCCACACTTTGTAGGTCACCCGATCAACTACATTACGATTGGTATTGATTTCTGATGATCTTATCAGTGGTCAGTGGTCAGTGGTCAGTGGTCAGTGGTCAGTGGTCAGTGGTCAGTGGTCTTAACTTCTGACTATGGGCTACTTATACACTGATTTGAAATCGAAACCTGCAGGTCATAACAGGAACTTAACGTGAATTCTTGATAAGAATCGATGGCAAAAAGAATAGAACAGGGACAACACAGATTACGCGGATTCCCGCGGACGAAAATTTAAAATAGCCCCTCACAATGGAGATGGGTTGGGGTGAGGTGCAGTGCCAGAACCCATTTTCGAATGCCTTGAAACTGTGAAATTCAACCTGATCCCGTACATTTTACTATCCGGACCTAGCCTTGCCTTATTCAGTGCGAAAAGAAATCGTTTGTCACAAGAAGACGATCGTATTGCCGGGTCTGATCGCGGTAGTAAACGAAGACGACGTATTCCTGCCGGGTAGAGGCAAAGTTTGTATCAAGCCTTAGGTCGTTGATCTTATTACCTTCAACAACGGCATACTTGTAATTGTACTTGCCTTGTTTGATTTCAACAGCTCCTTTGAACAAGCCGCTTGAGGGATCATAGTTCATTTTACCTCCCGATTGGATCGACCAATTATTAAACGACCCGATCAGATATACGCTGGCATTGGGATCCACGATCTTATCTCCGTTCAGTGAAAAATGAACACGAAGGTACTGGGCATCAGAATGATTATCGATTTGTCCGAATTTGAAAAAGGGCCGGATTCCACTGGCAGTAGAAAGACTGGGAGTGTCTGTTCGGAGAATAACGGTCGGCGGAGTCGTTTCCGGACGATATGTTACGATCCCATACTGAGGCTGCTGAAAGGATTGAAGGTTTAAGTCAAGGAAACCGTAGTTTGCGACGAACAGATTGTTTCGTGAATTATGGACATCCAAAACACCGGGTTGGGATATATCATAAATATCGGCCTTCCTGGCTCGTCCCCAAAACCGGTTCTGTGCATATACCACGTGCAGATTGAATTGGGGGAATTTTACAAAGTCAGGATAGTGATAACTCGAGAAGAGCTGGTGGTACTGGAGTGATGCCGGACCTTCGTTATACAGTGTTTCAACCCGTGTCGTCACTAAGTTTCTGTTCTCGGATACGAAAAAAGGAAGGGAAAAGAGCTCTTTCCCCGTATCGTAATCATAAATATGCAGCATGTAGTTTCCGCTGACCAGGAAAGTGAGTGTGTTGTTGGGAAACTCATATTTGTAATGTGTGTAGCTCGGATTCTGCACGCTGCTGGCCCTCCCGTCGGTAATTTGATCCTGGCTCATATTACCCAGATAGTCTATAGGAAGTAAGGAACTCTGTCCCCAGTCTCGGTTGTGATGCGTGATCTTCACAGTAAACATGTGGGACTCGTTACTCATCTCATCGAATGATAACAAAAGACGGTCCCTGGAATTCAGTCTTATGACCGGTGGTGCCGACGGATCCCCTATTCGTTCCAGCTGGATTGACTGAATGCGGCTGGGCGGAAGTACCTGGTCAGGAACCGTTGCGATATTGCTGAAATTCATCAGGTAGGGTGATGGCGGTTCTGTTTTTTGCGTCTCCGTTTGCTGGCTACCGCTGCAGGCTGCGAGGAATACAAAAAGAACAAAAAGAGAGATTACAGATTGCTTACCAGACATATACTCCTTTACAAATAAATTCGGCAGGGCCGGTTAACTCAATGTGACTGTATTGCTTGGTTTCCGGATCATATTCAAATTTTACAGATACAACACCGCCTCTGTTATGGATCTGGTAGGTTTGCACCGTCGTCTTAGCCTTCTCCCTGGCATGAACTGCGACGGCCGTTGCAATCGACCCGGTTCCGCAGGCATAGGTAAAATCTTCCACACCGCGTTCATAAGTTCGCAGGTAAATGGAGTCGGGTGATTCCTTGCGGTAGATGTTTACGTTGGAGCCATCTTCATGCACGGTCACATCATTTCTGAGTTTTCGCGCAAGATTAAATACCTCATCCCCCGCTTTATCCCGTGCCTCACTTTCTGTAAGTATAATTTGATTGTTGCCGGGCTGGGTGAACATTCCCTCAACGTTTAGTTGGGATTTCAGGGTACTTACATGCAATGTCATCGGGAATGCAACGGTTACCAATTCACCTGAGATGCGTGCGGCGTACTCGATATCATGGACCCGGAAATGGAGGTTGGCGGGGAATCCGGCTATCTTATGAGCGAACATGGCCAGACACCTGCCGCCATTTCCGCACATTCCGGCATCGCTTCCATCGCTGTTCCGGTAGATCATGGTATAATCGGTCTTGTCGCCTGGTGAGAGCGCCAGTAAACCGTCGGCCCCAACGCCAAACCGTCTGTGGCATATTTTAGGTGTGAGCGCTATCAGCTCCTCCAGGATAAATTGCCCATTGCGATTATCCAGGACGATAAAATCGTTGCCTGTTCCATGCATTTTATGAAATGAGACCTCGCGCATTTTGGGGGATTCAGTGCTTAATTCCAGGGATAGTTCAACTATAATTTTTCACTCAAGTGCCCGGCCTAAGGCAGATAGGCGGGTATGTGGTGCCATTCATTATCTTTTTCTACAGGCGTATTAAGCCCCCGCATCAGGTACGAAAAACGAATTGCCATAACGGTGTAGATGAATCGTGATTGTACATTCTGCAGGATCAGTTTTCGGAACTCCGCAATTTGTGCAATCATATCTTCCAGCCGCGCTTTCTCAAGGCTTTTACAGAATTTTTGGATTACATCAAGCTGATCCACGTTACTGATCGATTCTTCATTAGCACCTGCCTGGAAAAGCATGAGGTCCCGAATGAATGTCTCAAGCATATCGAGCAGAGCCAGATGGCCGTCTGAGTTCATCGAATCAGACCAGTTGTCCGAGATCTTTATGATTTTAAAAGGATCCTGTGTGAAAGCAGCCCGCAAGTAGTCGATGATCTCCTTGCGGTTTTGCTTCAATCGCTCTGCGTCAAAGAATCGGGCATATACATAATTCCCATTTGTTGTCCGTGACAGATATCGTGCATCTTCAGGATCTTTACCGTCATGATCAATCAGAGCCTGCTCAATCTCTTGTGGCTGAAGGGGTTGCATCGGGATTATCTGACAGCGGGAAGTAATGGTTGGAAGAAGCGAGTGAATGTGATCTGTGGTAAGGATAAACACCAAATTTTCGGATGGTTCCTCCAATAGTTTTAGAAATGCATTGCCCGCTTCTTTACGCATTTTTTCGATATTGGTAATCACTATGATTGTTTTATGACCCTCATTGGGCTTCAGGTAAGCGGCCGGTTTGATTTCCCCGCTGAAGTAATCAATAGCGTAAAAGGCCTTCCTGTTTGCAGACGAGTTATCACTGTTGAGTGCAGGTCGCAGACCAAAGTCGACCATCTCGTACGGATCGCCGGCCAAAAGTGCCACGCGGTCGGTAAGCTCGTTGCGACTCACACCGGTGGGAAGCGGGATAAACAGGTGGATGTCGGGATGGGTAAACCATGATGATTTTTTTGAAAAGGCGAGTGCCCCAAGTCCGGTCAGGTTATTGATCCCGTTGATCATCTCGGCAAAAGCAAGCCCAAGGGCTTTTTTGCCGATCCCCGGCGGACCCGAAAACAGGTAGGCGTGGCTGAGCCGGCCCGAGTTCAGGATCCTGAGGAGGTGATTCCGGGCCATCTTTTGACCGACAACCCTGTGTCCTCCGATATCAAGATTTTCAGGATACGTAATCGAAGTCATTAATCTTCCCAAATATATTCAAATAATAAAATTGCCGCAGTGATAGTAACACCTGAGAATCCGATTAGGGCAACAACATCGTTCCATACGCCCGGCAGCCGACCGTCAACGAGTGCACCTTTGGTGGTTCTGACCAGCAAAAGATCAAGGGGAATTAACAGGGGCATGCTCAGCACCGAAAAGATGGCACCTTTATGAGCGGCTTGAGAGACCAGTGCCGCCAACATAGTTGAAATTCCGGCCAGACCCAATGTGCCCAGCACCAGACTGATTGCCAGCAACAAGAAGTCCTGGATTGTGATGTCCAGGAAAAAGAGATAAGCCGCCATTGTAACGACAGAAACAAGCAGTGTAAATAAAAAATTATACAAAAGCTTTCCCAGAAGGACGGCCTGTGGGTTGGCATTAAGGCGCAGCAAGTCGAAAGTCTGTCGATCCGTTTCCTGTACGAATGACCGGCTCAGACTCGATAATGACGCAAAAAGGATGACAATCCAAACTAAACCGCTGCGTGGTGTCGGCGGAAGAATCTGAGCTTTCAGCGAAAAGAGAATAAGCAACATAGAGGAACCCACGAATGCCAAAACCGTGTTTATGGCATACCGTGACCGAGACTCGAGAGTCATGTCTTTTTGAAATACGGCGATAATTCCGTTAAGAAGTTTCAACGCTTTTATTGTTAGCCGTCTTACGATAAAGACCGTTCGATGGCATAGTGGCAGTTTCCCGTTGGCTGAAATTAACAATTAACAGTGAACAATGATGCATTAGTATTGAGTACTGGGTATTGAGTACTGAAATCGTAGAATCGGATGTTAATTTTTTGATTGCTGCAATTCTCAAAACCAATGCCGTAACAGTAAATGAATCCATTTGAGACAATATACCTCCCAAAAAAGATCTCGTTACTTACGGCTCACTACTCGCGACTAAATCTTATATTGAGGTTTCGTTTGTGTTCGTTCTTAATTGATCAGTATATTCGGACGTTATTCTTACAGCGATAGGCATTTTGTTAGGCGAATTTCTTATGAAAATCTGCAAATTACTAGATCAGGAAAATGTATTGTGCCAGTTGGAGGCATCCAACAAAACCGATGTAATAGATAAACTCATCGGCACGCTGGGTAAAAAAATAGACCCCAAAATGCTGGAGAATGTTCGAAAGGCAGTTTTTGAACGAGAGCGTATCATGTCTACGGGGGTTGGCAAAGGCCTGGCGATACCACACGGAAAATGTACGGGGCTCGACCGCAATTATGCTTCCTTCGCCCTCTTAAAGGAACCTGTTAATTTCGATTCGATTGATGATCAGCCGGTAAGCCTCATTTTTTTGCTAGTAGGACCTGAATCACACAACAGCACCCACATTAAGATGCTAAGCCGAATTTCGAGACTGATGAATAACAGCGGGTTTCGCGACCGGTTACTTAATGCACATTCCGCCGACGAAATTATAGAGGCCTTCAATCAGGAAGAAGCTCAGTATTTTGAGATTTAACCATATCCACATTATTGCGGCTGCTATTCTACATACTCAACAACCCGGAGCTGCTCGACGAGGTACTCGAGGTGTTTCTGGAAATGGGGCTCAAAGGAGCTACCGTGGTGGACTCTGTTGGGATGGGGCGAATCCTTTCCCAGGATGTACCGATTTTTGCAGGATTGCGTCTGTTTCTGCCAAGTAGTACACCCGGAAATAAAACGATCCTTACCCTGGTACATGAAGATATTGTAGACGAGTTGATTAAAGAGATAGAGCGTGCGTGTGATGCATCCCTGGACCAGCCGGGAACCGGAATCGCATTTACGATACCGGTGGATAAGGTGTACGGTCTGGCAACACTCGATCTGGAATAATAAATAATGAAAGCCTTAAGTATTCCATACCCCTAACTTTAAGTACTTCAAATTTTATCCCGTATGTCCGCAAGTATAATAGATGGCCGTAAAGTGGCGGCACTGGTTCGCGAGAGTGTAAAGAAGGATGTGGATCACTGGATTGGGGAAGGAAATCGTGCCCCCAAACTACAGGTTATCCTTGTGGGGGAAAACCCGGCATCGGGCACCTATGTTTCCGCTAAGACAAAAGCTTGTCTTGAGGTCGGTATTGATTCCGATACTCTCAGACTGCCTGATACGATATCGGAAAAAGAGCTTCGTAGTATAATTCGTAGATTTAACCATGATCACAGTGTAGATGGGATTTTGGTGCAGCTGCCGCTTCCACCACACATACCCGAGCTTGCGGTCATAGAAGCGATCGATCATCGAAAAGACATCGATGGGTTCCATCCGATGAATATGGGGCGTCTGGCAGTTGGCCAGCCTGCGTTCAGGTCGTGCACCCCAGCCGGTATCGAGGAATTACTCAGCTATTACAGTATCCCTACAAAAGGGAAACATGCCGTTGTTGTCGGAGCAAGCAACATCGTTGGTACTCCCATGGCGCTCATGTTGTCACGAGAGAAAGATACTGATACCGGTAAAGCGACGACCACCATTTGCCATCGTTATACAAGGGATCTCACCAAATACACCATCGATGCAGATATCCTGGTTGTGGCGGTCGGATCCCCTGGTGTCATAACAGGACAGATGGTAAAAGATGGCGTCGTTGTCATTGATGTCGGTATAAATCGGGTTGCCGATAACCGCAAGGAAAAAGGATATTCACTCGTCGGTGACTGTGAGTTTGATACCGTATCGGAGAAGGCAAGCTGGATCACGCCGGTTCCCGGAGGTGTGGGGCCGATGACGGTAGCCATGTTGATGAAAAATACTCTCCTTGCAGCCAAACAATCGATATATCCGGAATGAGAGTTTCTGGAAAACTATTCCAAATTTTATATGCCCGGATTCTGTTGTCATTGTACCGTTCGATATGAATATTGATCGGCTAAAAATTTTTGAGCATATCCATAGGTTTTATCCGCTGAATTTCCTTTTTTATTGATAGATAAAAGAATATGAGGATTTGATTATCATCTTCTGAAGCAAGTCTGGCATTAAAACAGGACCATATCCACCTAAAAACATTGAAGCCGGATTATGAAGACTTCGCTACTTATAGGATTGGCCCTTATCGCTCTGCTGGTGTTTCTGGTACATTATCTGATCCGGCAAACCCGCAGTAATTCCCTATACAGGCAGTTATGGTTCAGTACCGCGATTTTTATTCTTGTAGGGATATTGATCGGTCCCTCTGGAACGCATCTGCTCGACGTTAAAGATATTGATTCCCTCTCACCGCTCACGGATATACTATTAGGCTGGATTGGCTGGCTCATCGGCATAGAATGGTCGAGAAAGCTGTTCTCATTGATTCCGATCAAGTACTGGCTCATAGGGACAATGGAGAACATCCTGAGTATTGTCTTGGTTATGGTGGCTTTTGGTGGTCTGGCCTTTCTGTTCAAAGGATGGTTTTCAGAACCTTTGCTGCCGGAGTTTCTTTTTTTAGTGGGGCTTTGTGCTTCTGTCACATCCCCCCGTTCCATCATTACGCTCACACATCAATTCTCATTGCCACGGGAAGTGGCCCGGAATTTTGCTGTTATTGCCCATCTCGGAAACCTGGTAGCTATTTTCTTTACGTACATACTGATTAGTTTTTTGGGCAGTGAACATCAGGGGGTATTCAGGTTACTGCCTGTCATTATCGTTCTGGTTTTGGGAGTTCTCGAAGCCCTGGTGATGAACTGGCTTTTTGTATACCGGCGCGATACCCCGGAGTCGATGCTGATGGTCGTTGGTATCGTCACTTTTTTTGCCGGCGCCGCCGCAGTACTGCAAGTGCCTCCGTTTCTTGCCGCTTTGCTCGGAGGCGGTATCTTCGCCCTCAATTTTCCAAAGCGTCAGCATCAGCTAATGACCGTGCTCCAATCCAGTGAGAGACCTATATATTTACTGTTTGTTACGATGGCTGCCATTCTAATACCTGTGAAAGAACCTGCGTTATACCTCTTTTTGCTTGCCTTTGTGGTAATTCGTCTGGCTGCGAAATTTATTTCCGGCATTACAGTGAAAAGAACATATAACAAGCTTCAGCAGTGGTGGAGAACGGGTTTGTTCCTTCCGCAAGGAGCCCTTGCGGTTGCGATAGCTTTGAGCGCATACCAGCTTAATCCCGGATACTGGTATGGCATACTGGTCGCTGTCGTCATTCTTGGGCTTCTGATTAACGAGTTGCTGGGATATACACTGATTAAATCAGAAGGATAGAAAATGGCTCAGCAAACGAAAACATTGAATGGACGCACGATACTTCAGCACAGTCTGGCAATAATGGTACTTACCGGGGTATTGTATGTTATTCGTTACCACCTTTTGGGCAGCGAATTTATAGGCCGTTCGTACGCTGAGACCACACTGTTGCTTGGGTTTGTTTTGATTGTAGCCTACATGGCCGGGATTATTTCGGCTCATTTCGGATTGCCCCGCATCACCGGATATCTGTTTTCCGGGATTTTGTTCGGACCCTCGATTCTCGGTTTCGCTACACATGAAACGGTAAATCAATTGAAAGTAATTGACGGGATGGCTGTGGCGCTGATAGCACTGACAGCGGGTGGAGAGATAAAACTGGAAGAGTTAAAACATATCCGAAAACCATTGGCATGGATTGTTTCTGCAACGATGCTGCTTACCTTCCTCGGGGTCGCTTCACTTGTTCTGATTATGAGCCGGTGGTTCCCGTTTCTCCCGGGACCTGGCAATATTGAGCAATGGACAGCAGTGGCAATCCTTCTCGGAACCATTGCTATGGCATCCTCCCCAACGGTTGTCATAGCTGTGATCAGCGAAACAAAAGCAAAAGGCGAGGTAAGTGAATTAATACTGGGGACAACGGTTCTGAAAGATATGGCGGTGGTCATACTTTTTGCCATTGCCTTGTCTATTGCACTGATCTTTAACAACCCGGGTTCCACGTTCGATGTAATGAAAATTGTGGGTGCCATTGGCGAGGTCATCTTGTCGCTGTTGATAGGTTTGTTGCTCGGATGGCTGTTGGGATTGTACATCAATAAAGTTGGACGCGAGATGGTGCTGGTGGTGCTTGGGTTATGTCTTCTGGTAGCCGAGATTGGATTGAATTATCATCTTGAGCCGCTTTCTATATGTCTGGCAGCCGGTTTCTACATTGAAAATTTTTCGGGTGCGAAAGGGGATGTCTTCATTTCAGCAGTTAAGAAACTGTCCCTTCCGGTTTTTGCCCTTTTCTTCTGCGTCATTGGGCTTGAACTCGATCTCAGGAGCCTGGCATCCATCTGGATCATAACGTTGGTTTTGGTTGCCATGAGGGGAACGATGGTCTGGCTGGGCACGGTAACCGGTTCACGTTTGGGGAATGCCGGGTCTTTTATGAAGAACTACGGCTGGCTGGGGTTCGTCTCCCAGGCGGGAGTGTCAATCGGACTGGCAGTGACCATCGGCAGAACATTTCCCGACTGGGGTGTCCAACTTGAAACGTTAATCATTTCAATGGTCACTGTTCACGAGATCATCGGCCCAATCTTGCTGAAATTTGCCCTCGACAAGTCCGGAGAAACAGAGGCAGCGAGCAGTAAACGGTAAACAGTGTCGATTACGACAAAGAGTGCCTCTCAAGGGAACAATGGGTGATATTTCACTACTTATGGCTCACTAATCAAGACTTTTTTAATTGTTTTTTGATAGGGTGACATAATGTTGTCACTCACTCTGTTTTTCTTTGGTATAAATGACTAACTAAAAGGAAACAGACAATGAATACAGCACGCAAACTCTACCAAGAAGATGAATTCGGCACACAGGCATTAACCGCTGTTGAAGCTACAGATGAAGCCTTTCTCGAAGAACAGGTCGATGAGGATCAGCGCTTAAATGAAATTTATGAAGCTCTCGGATGGGGTGACCTTCCATACAAACTGAAATTCGTTATCGCGTCTGATGTCGTCGGATATTATGATGAATTGATGGGACTTTACAGCACCTGTGATCCTGGTGTCATTGCACGACGCAAAAGAGTAGCATACTGGGTCGAAAATTACCGCAATCATATTGCATCGCTGGAAACAACGCTTGACGCACTTCGGATTTATCGATGAATAATTAATAATGGGTAATTAGTAATTATCAGCTGCGAAGATTTGCGGTTGATGGGTCACTGATTCCTGGTTGGGAATCAGTGAAATAAGGTTCTGAAATCTTGGTTCGTATCTCATCACTCAAGATTCATGGCCCATGAGTGCCAAAAAAAGTAGGGATTATCTGCAGATATCCTTACCTTAGCCGAAATATATTTGAAACCCTCTAACCGCTCTCAATCATGCCCCTGACGACAGCTGTAGAGAAGATTACCCGAGAAGGTCTCACCTACGAAGATGTCCTTTTGGTTCCCTCCTATTCGAATGTTTTGCCGAGGAATGTAAAGATAAGGACAAATTTGACCCCGAAGCTGGCACTTAATATACCGATCATCAGTGCCGCCATGGACACGGTTACGGAATATCAGCTCGCCATTGCCCTGGCACGGGAAGGTGGTCTCGGAATTTTACACAAAAATATGAGTATTGAAGACCAGGCCGAACAGGTTCGCCTGGTTAAAAGGAGCGAGAGCGGGATGATTGTAGATCCTGTGACGCTTCCTCCCGATGCCACGGTACGTGATGCGCGTCAACTCATGAAAAAGCATAAAATCGGTGGGATTCCACTGGTTGACAGTGACGGCCGCCTGGTTGGTATTGTGACGAATCGTGATCTCCGGTTTGAGCCGAAACCTGACCGGCAGCTAAAAACGATCATGACCAAAGACAACCTGGTTACTGCACGGGTTGGTACCACACTCGACGAGGCCGAAAACCTGTTGCAGAATTACAAAGTGGAAAAGCTTCCGATTGTTGATGAAAAACGCAAGCTCGTTGGTTTGATTACATTTAAGGATATCGAAAAAAAGAAGAATTATCCCAATGCGTGTAAAGATGAGATAGGACGTCTTTGCGTCGGTGCCGCTGTGGGAATCGCAGCGGATACGATGGACCGGGTGTCGGCACTTGTAGAAGCTGGTGTTGACATTATAACGGTCGATACGGCCCATGGTCATTCGGAAGGCGTGCTGAGTATGGTGCGGTCAATTCGAAAAAAATATCCCGACCTGGATCTGATTGCCGGTAATATTGCCACAAAAGCTGCCGCAGAAGCACTGGTTGAAGCGGGGGCCAATGTTGTGAAAGTCGGTGTAGGTCCCGGTTCGATATGCACAACCCGGATTGTTACCGGGGTCGGGGTTCCTCAGCTCAGCGCTATTATGGAAGTTGCGGAGTACACGCGTTCTAACGGCATCGGACTGATAGCTGATGGCGGCATTAAGCAGACTGGTGAGATTGCCAAGGCCATTGCCGGAGGTGCATCGGCTGTCATGCTTGGTTCCATGTTTGCCGGTGTCGATGAAGCACCCGGTGAAACCATCATCTATGAATCCCGGAAATTTAAATCATACCGTGGTATGGGAAGCCTTGGAGCCATGGCTCAAGGCAGCAAGGACCGGTACTTCCAGGATGTGGAAGAGGATATTAACAAGCTCGTGCCCGAAGGTATTGAAGGCCGGGTGCCCTATAAAGGAATGTTGAGTGAGGTGGTATACCAGATGATTGGGGGCCTCAGGGCAGCTATGGGATACTGCGGCGCAGAGAACATCGCCGACCTGCAAAATGCGGAGTTCGTTAAAGTGTCACCGGCCAGCGTGAAAGAGAGTCACCCGCACTCTATCCAGATCACCAAGGAATCACCCAATTATTTTATGAGGTAGCATCCTGAGAGTGTGCTATGCCGGACTTTCCTGATC
>Ga0102953_1000804_pt1 | contig 20644 bp, 19 predicted proteins | sample SalPon2A_C_D2_MG_FD_78509 | JGI IMG/M metagenome (GOLD analysis project Ga0102953, IMG submission 78509) | Soil microbial communities from South San Francisco under conditions of wetland restoration - Salt Pond MetaG R2A_C_D2_MG | ecosystem: Environmental > Terrestrial > Soil > Wetlands | place... | reverse complement strand
GTCGGGCTCGACCAGGATATAGAGCGTACCTACCTTAAAATGAGGAGGTGCATGGAAGAACTGGACATCCTCAGCCGGGAGGAATCCCTATACTAACCGTCCGGTTCACTGCCCATTTGCCCATCCTTATCCAATATCGTATTATTGCGGCTAACTTAAACTAGAGCGGATGTCGAGAACCCCCCCTTCCGGCCACAGAGAAGATGAACACATCGTAGACAATGTGGATCTGAGTATCTGGGAAGCCCTGATCCCCGTCATTGCCCTTATCGGGATGCTGGCATACAACGTTTACGTATTCGGAGATAATGCGATCAGTGGTTCAAACCAATTTATCCTCCTTCTGGGTGGGGCGGTGGCTGCGGTGGTAGGTTTCCGTAAGAAGGTGACATTCAGTGAAATGCTGGCGGAAGTGGAGGAAAATATCAAGTCCACCACCGGGGCCCTCCTTATTTTACTGATGGTGGGTGCGCTGGCCGGCACCTGGCTTATCAGCGGCATCATCCCGGCCATGATCTATTACGGGCTTCAAATCCTCAACCCCACCATCTTCCTGGCGGCCTGCGTGATCATTTGCTCTATAATATCTGTCGCCACGGGCAGTAGCTGGACCACTTCGGCTACTGTCGGGATCGCCCTGGTGGGCATAGGCAATGCCCTGGGCATCCCGGCAGGTATGACGGCGGGCGCCGTCCTGTCCGGGGCCTATTTCGGCGACAAGATGTCCCCCCTGAGCGATACCACCAACCTGGCACCGGCGATGGCCGGCGGGGATATCTTTACCCACATCCGCTATATGTCCCTGACAACAACGCCTACCATCCTTATTACAATCCTGGTTTTTGTGGTCCTGGGACTAAGCCTTGAAACTACGGGTCAAGCCAATACACAGGGGATTTTGGATGCCATCCGCGCCACCTTCTATATCAGCGGATGGTTGTTCCTGGTACCCCTGATGGTCATCCTGATGATTGTAAAAAAGGCGCCTCCCCTGGTGGCACTATTAACGGGTACCCTGTTGGGTGGTCTTTTTGCATTGTTCTTTCAGCCGGATGTAGTAGCCGGGCTTACCGGGGCGGACAGCCTCACTTTCGAATCGGGGTATAAGGGGGTCCTGAATGCCATAACAGTTGAGACCTCCATTCCCACGACCCACCCGGTGCTCAGCAGCCTCTTTGTGGCTAAGGGCATGTACGGCATGCTCGGTACTATTTGGCTGATCATCTGCGCCATGGTATTCGGGGGGGTGATGGACGGAATCGGGGCGCTCGCCCGGATCACCAGGGCCCTGCTTAGCCTGGCAAAGTCTACCTTCGGCCTTTTTGCCAGCACGGTGGGGAGCTGCCTGGCACTCAACGTAACCGCTTCTGATCAGTACCTCGCAATTGTGGTCCCGGGCAAAATGTTCTCCAGGGCGTATCGAGACCGCGGCCTGGCGCCGGAGAACCTGAGCAGGACCCTGGAGGATTCCGGAACGGTCACCTCGGTCCTTATCCCCTGGAATACTTGTGGGGCCTATCAAAGCGGGGTCCTGGGCGTGCCGGTGGTGGAATATTTTTTCTTCGCTGTTTTCAACTGGTTGAGTCCGATCACCACCCTAGTCTTCGCAGCCTTCGGAATTAAGATCAGGCAATTGGGGGGCCGTCTGAAAGGGCAACGGGCATAGGTGTCCTTTTTTCATTGCTTTTTCCGGAATTCCCCTATTAATTTTATAATTTCGCGCCGAACTTTAATTCCACCGCTATGGCTACCGTCACTGGGAAGGGACAGGAAATGCATACCCTCGGCAAGCTCCCCGAATTGGGTTCCCGGGCACCCGGTTTCGAACTCACCAAAACCGATCTGAGTCTGGCCAGGTTGGAGGACTATGCCGGAAGGCAGGTGGTCATGAATATTTTCCCCAGTATCGATACCGGTACCTGCGCCACTTCTGTCAGGCGGTTCAACCAGGAAGCCGCGGAGCTCGAAAATACAGCAGTCTTGTGCATCTCGCGGGATTTGCCTTTTGCACAACGTCGTTTCTGTGGGGCCGAAGGGATCGAACAGGTGGAGATGCTCTCCGACTTCAGGGATGGAAACTTTGGAAAGGCCTACCAACTTGAGTTTACAGACAGCCCCATGCGGGGACTGTTGTCCCGGTGTATTATAGTGCTAAACCAGGAGGGCACGGTTCTGCATACCGAACAGGTGGCCGATACCGGGCAGGAACCCAACTATGAAGCGGCGCTAAAGGCCCTGTCCCATGACTAAGGAAAGTTTCTTCAGGAACCGGATCCGCAGTGTTGGTGTAGCCCTGCGCGGCGCCGTCCTGTTGCTCCGTACGGAAGGCAGTATCCAGATACAGGCGGCTATCGTCGTCCTGGTAACGGTAGCCGGATTTTACTTTCATATCTCGGCCACTGAATGGATGCTGCAGGTATTTTCCATAGGACTTGTACTGGGTGTGGAAGGCCTGAATACGGCTGTAGAAAAGCTCTCCGATTTTGTGCAGCCCAAATACGACAAACAAATTGGTTTCATCAAGGATATTTCTGCGGGGGCTGTCATGTGGGTGTCCGTGGCTGCCACCATTATTGGACTGATCATTTATATCCCTAAAATATTTTAGGGGATGGGAACTTATGGCTTCCTTTGTAAATTCGTAATTTAGCCCCCAAGACCCCGTGAATGAATGGCAAAAAAGAAGAAAAAATCCACCTCTGCATCCGCCAAAAAATCTCGTTCCCTAAGGCTTTCCAAACACAATAAGGTCATCCTGGGGAGCCTGCTGGTATTAGTGAGCCTGGCCCTGTTCTTTTCCTTCGGTTCCTTTTACCTGACCTGGCAGGACGATCAGAGTTTATTGTCTGAATTTGCCAACAGGAACGCCCAGGCCGAGAATTTGCTGAATAAATTCGGGGCCGCCATCAGCCATTTTTTCCTGTACCGGGGTTTTGGCCTGGCCTCCTTTATCTTTCCCTACCTGCTTTGTATCACGGGGCTTTACCTTTTTTTGAGCATCCAGATGAAAGGACTGGTCGGGAAATGGGTCTGGGGCCTTGTCTTCCTGATATGGACTTCGATTGCCCTGGGTTTTTTTGCAAGCGATTACCCCTTGCTGGGAGGCCTGGTAGGGTTTGAAATGAATGATTTTCTCCAGGACTACATCGGGAAGATCGGGGTGATGCTTCTATTACTCTTTGGATTGACTGTAATCATGGTACGCCTGTTCAAGATCACGCCGGAAGACATCGGGCATTATTTCAGGCGCAAAACCATTTCGGCCACACCAGATGCCAATCGCCCCCAGATGGCGACCACGGGTGACAACTTTTCCAGCGATGCGGATGAAGGCCCGGTGACTGTGGATACCTACACGCATAAAAAAGATATCCCACATCTGGACGGGGCAGGGGAAAAAACGGCTGATGTTTCGGATGATGACGAAATCCAAATGGAAGTGGAGAAAATTAGAGAGGAGAAGGAAGAATCGGACCTGCTCTCCGAAAAGCTGGTGTCGGACTTCGGGGAATTCGATCCAACCCTGGAGCTGCCGAATTATAAATTCCCGCATCTGGACCTTCTGGATTCCCATGGAGGCAGTGGGGGCATAACCATCAACCAGGAAGAGCTGGAAGAGAACAAGAACAAGATCGTGGAGACCCTGAAAAACTACAAGATCGGGATCGCGCAGATCAAGGCCACCATAGGCCCTACCGTAACCCTCTACGAAATAGTCCCCGAGGCGGGGATTCGGATCTCCCGGATCAAAAACCTGGAAGACGACATTGCCCTTTCCCTGGCGGCCCTGGGGATCCGTATCATTGCACCCATCCCCGGCAAGGGAACGATCGGGATAGAAGTGCCCAACAAAAATGCCACGGTGGTTTCCATGCGCTCGGTGATTGCTTCCGGGAAATTTCAGAAGGCCGAAATGCAGCTGCCCGTGGCCTTCGGGAAAACCATCAGCAACGAAACTTTTGTGGTAGACCTGGTTAAAATGCCCCACCTCCTGATGGCGGGGGCCACCGGGCAGGGGAAATCCGTTGGGCTTAATGCCGTCCTCACCTCTCTGCTGTACAAAAAGCATCCTGCTGAGGTGAAATTTGTCCTGGTCGATCCCAAAAAAGTGGAACTCACCCTTTACAACAAGATCGAGAGGCATTACCTGGCGAAACTCCCCAATACGGAGGAAGCCATCATCACAGATAATACCAAGGTGATCCATACCCTGAACTCCCTTTGTATCGAGATGGATAATCGCTATGAGCTGCTGAAGCTGGCCATGGTGCGTAATATCAAAGAGTACAATGCCAAGTTCCGGGCCCGGAAACTGAACCCTAACGAAGGGCATATGTTCCTGCCCTATATAGTTCTGGTCATTGACGAGTTCGCCGATCTCATCATGACAGCCGGCAAAGAAGTGGAAACCCCGATAGCGCGGCTCGCCCAACTTGCCAGGGCCACAGGGATCCACCTCATTATTGCCACCCAAAGGCCATCGGTGAATGTGATCACCGGGATTATCAAGGCCAATTTCCCGGCGCGTATCGCCTTCCGGGTTACCTCCAAAATTGATTCGCGAACCATCCTGGATACCCAGGGGGCCGATCAACTTATCGGAAGGGGGGACATGTTGTTTACCCAGGGTAATGATATTACCCGCCTTCAATGTGCCTTTGTGGACACCCCGGAAGTGGCTAAAATAACAGAGTACATAGGCTCCCAGAGGGCGTACCCGGAAGCCCATTTGCTTCCCGAATACGAAGGAGAGGATTCTGGCACGGGTGTTGATTATGATATAGCCGACCGGGATGCCATGTTCCGGGAAGCGGCTGAGGTGATTGTCACAGCCCAGCAGGGCTCTGCCAGCCTCATACAGCGGAAACTGAAGTTGGGCTACAACCGGGCCGGAAGGATTATCGATCAGTTGGAAGCCGCCGGGATCGTTGGTCCCTTTGAAGGCAGCAAAGCACGGCAGGTGCTCATCCCCGACCTGGTAGCCCTGGATCAATTACTGAAAAATGAAACGAATTAATACCATGAAGAAAACACTAGTCCTCCTGGCACTGATCCTGGGCCTGGGCCCGGCATTCGCCCAGAATTCAAAAAAAGCCAAAGCCCTCCTCGACGAGGTTTACAATAAGGTTAAAAGCTATGATAACATACAGGTTGAATTCAAATATGAGCTCAACAACAGTGAGGCCGATATCCATCAGGAAACCAGGGGCGATGTAACGCTGCAAGGGGACAAATACCTCTTTAATTATATGGGTTCCCAGCAATTGTATGATGGAAAAAAGGTGTATACCATTGTTCCCGAGAACGAGGAAGTGACCATTGAAGACAAATCTGATGATGAGAATACTATCACCCCATCGGATATGCTCACTTTCTACCGGGAAGGCCATACCTATGATTGGGATATCCTTCAGAACGTACAGGGAAGAAAGATCCAGTATGTAAAGCTGACCCCCATTGACAGCCATTCGGAGATCAAATCCATCCTTTTAGGCATAGACGCCGAAACCAAAAACATCTACAAGCTGATCGAAACAGGCAAAAACGGGACCAAAACCACCATTACTGTTAATTCTTTTAAAACCAACCAGCCATTGTCCCGAACCTTATTTACTTTTGATGAAGACAAATATAAAGACCAGGGGTACTATATCATAAGAAACTGACTTTGAGGATCTTAGACCAATATATTTTAAAGAGGTTCCTCTTTAATTTTTTCAGCTCGTTCCTGATCCTGATGTTTATCTTCATATTCCAGACCATCTGGTTGTTTATAGACGACCTGGCCGGCAAGGGACTGGACATCATCATCATTGGTAAGTTCCTGTTTTACCTGATGCCGAACCTAACCGAAAAGGTACTGCCACTCACTGTACTCCTCTCCTCTATCCTGACCTTCGGGACCTTCGCCGAAAATTACGAGTTTGCTGCCATGAAGGCTTCGGGGATCTCCCTCCAGCGATCCATGTTGAGCCTGATCATCTTTGTAACCATCCTGGGCGGGGTCACATTCTATTTTGCCAATAGCGTCATCCCAGCTTCCGAGCAAAAGATCTTCAACATGAGGCGGAATATCGCCAAGGTGAAGCCTGCGGCGGTTATCGAGGAAGGTGTATTCAGCGACTTCGAGGGCCTTAATATCAAAGTGGATAAAAAATACGGGGACAATGATCGCTTCCTGGATAACGTCATCATCCATAAAAAATCGCCCCTGCAACTAAACAATACGGTTATTAAGGCCGAAACGGGGGAACTTATCAGCAGCGAAGACTCCGAGATCATCCAATTGGTGCTTAAAAACGGGCATTACTACGAGGACATTAAACCCGATGCCGCCGACGAACAGAGGAAGTACCCATTTGCCAAGGCGAATTTTGATACCTATACTATCAATATCGAAGTTCCACAGAATAATCAGGATCTCGAGGAAGACCGGGAGATCCGGACCGACAAGATGAAAAACATCGCCCGCCTTACCAAGGACATAGATTCCCTTAAAGGAAACAATGTGGAGATTGTGGAGGCCTTTTCCAAAAACATCGTGAACCGTGTAGGGGCCTTCCCTATTGTGCAGCCAAGGGATTCAGTCCTTGCCAAAAGGGCAAGGAGAAGGGAAGCCGCCGTAAAAACCAGGGACACCATGCTCGGCAAGAAGAAAATGGTAATAGGGGATTCCCTGAACAGGAACCAAGATACGGACAGCATCCTGGGCCTCTATCAGGAATGGCAGCAAGTACAGATGTTGGGGGGTGCAAATAGTTCAGTCGCCAATATTCTGAATTCCATTAAAGGCAAGAAAGAGGACCTGGATAGGCGCTACAAGATCTACTACATGCACATCCTGTCGCTTCAAAACAAATTCGCCCTGGCATTTTCGTGTATCATCCTGTTTTTTGTAGGGGCCCCGCTGGGAGCCATTATTCGAAAAGGCGGGCTGGGCCTGCCTATGGTGATCGCCATCGTCCTGTTCCTCGCCTATTATTTCATCGGCGTATTCGCCGGGAATTATGCTAAGGAAGGCAACATACATCCCATCCTGGGGGCATGGCTTTCTACGCTAATAATGTTACCTTTGGGTATCTTTCTGACTCGAAGGGCGACAGCTGATAAGGGTCTGATGAGTTTTGGCAACATTTTAGACCGGTTTACCGAAATCTTCAAAAGGAAAGACAAAGATCCGGAATCATGACCACAACCAGGACCGCTTCCATCACTCTGAATACCATAGAAGAAGCCATTGCCGATATACGGGATGGGAAGATCATTATTGTGGTGGATGATGAGAACCGGGAAAATGAAGGCGATTTTATTGCGGCCGCTGAGAAGGCTACGCCCGAAATGATCAACTTCATGGCCAAACACGGGCGGGGCCTTATCTGCGCCCCGTTAACCGAAAAGCGCTGCGAGGAACTGGAGCTCAACATGATGGTTGAAAACAATACGGTCATGCACCACACCCAGTTCACGGTATCTGTGGATCTGATCGGCCATGGTTGTACAACGGGAATCTCGGTACAGGACCGGGCAAAGACCATAAAAGCGCTGGTAGACGAAACGACCCGCCCGTACGACCTGGGAAGGCCCGGCCATATCTTCCCGCTTCGTGCTAAAAACGGCGGGGTGCTCCGGCGGACCGGACATACGGAGGCCGCTGTGGATTTTGCCAGGCTGGCAGGGTTCGCACCCGCTGGCATCCTTGTGGAAATCCTGAATGAAGACGGTACCATGGCCCGTCTCCCACACCTGGTGGAAGTCGCGCGAAAATTCGATCTGAAACTCGTTTCAATCGAAGACCTTGTCGCCTATCGTATGCGCCATGACAGCTTAATCGTCAAAAGGGAAACTTTCGATGTACAGACCCGATTTGGAAAGTTTACCCTCCATGCCTATCAACAGACTACCAATGACCAGGTCCACCTGGCACTGACTAAAGGAAGCTGGAAGCGGGACGACCCTGTCCTCACCAGGATTAATTCCACCCTGGTGAATAGCGACATCCTGGGCACCCTGACCAACAACAACGATAAAAAACTGGACGACATGTTCCGCGCCCTTAACGGGGAAGGACATGGAGCAATTGTTTTTATTAACCAGCAAAGCGAGTCTTTGAATCTTCTTAAGCGGATTAAAGGCCTTAAGGAAAATCAGGCTAAAGGGATCCTCAAAGCCCCGAATATAGAGATGGATGCCAAGGATTTCGGGATCGGGGCCCAAATCCTGCACGACCTCAATATCAGCAAACTCCGGATCATGACCAATTCCTCACAGACCAAGCGGGTTGGTATTGTGGGCTATGGCCTGGAAATTGTAGAATATGTCCCTTACTGACCTACAAACGGGGATTAGGTTGATTTTTTAAGGGCTTCAGCCATTGCTGCACCCCGGGCGGCAACCTCCTTATCCGTCCACCCTAGCTTGATCAGGCAAGAAACGGTCCGGCCCATCCACTGGTCCGAAGCACTGAAATCCCTGTCCGACTGGTTTTGCAGTGACGCCTCCACAGTTTTCCCCAATGGGCTGAGCGAGTGTGCCCGCTTCAGGTGCTCCCAGTGGCGGTGGTAATGCCAATTGTTGTCGAACCAATAGAAACAGCCGTCTATCCCGGCCGCAGAAAGGGCTTTGTGTGCCTTACGTGCCCGGGCCTCATCCTCCAGGAAAAAGCTGAGGAAAGAGTAATTTTCAACCCCGGTCTCCGGGACACGCCGAAACCGGACCCCTTGTATCCTGCCAAGGCATTGCCGCAGGATTCCATAATGCTTCTCCTGTATCTTTAAGAATTCATCCAGCCTCCCCAATTGAGCCAGCCCCACCGCCGCATGCAATTCGGAGATGCGGAAGTTGTACCCCATAAAAGGGTGGCCTTCTGCACCCCGGTCCTTTCCCCGGTGGTCGTGGCCGTGATCTGAGTAATGATCGGCTTTCCGGTACAGATTTACATCGCGCATGATAACAGCCCCACCTTCCCCGCAGGTAATCGTCTTGACATAATCAAATGAAAAGCAGCCCAGATCCCCGTAACTTCCAAGGGGTTTTCCCTGGTAAGTACCCCCTATGGCCTGGCAGGCATCTTCCACGAGGAGCAGTCCGTGTTCCACACAAATATATTTCAACGCCGCAAGATCGGCCATGGACCCACACATATGCACGGGCATGACCACTTTCGTTTTGTCGGTCACCGCTGCTTTTACAGCAGCAGGGGCCAAGGTCAGCGTATCATCAATATCTACCAGTACCGGTATGGCCCCGAGGGCCAGTACGGCTTCAAAGCTTGCCACAAAAGTAAAGGTGGGGAGGATAACTTCGTCGCCGGCACCTACCCCTGCGCAGGCCAGGGCAACGGTCAGGGCGGCCGTACCGCTGCTAACCAGCTGGGCATAGGGAACCTGCATCCGCACGGCCAATTGCTTTTCCAGTTCAGCCGCTTTCCAGCGGCCTTCCCGAATCCCGTCAAAGCCATAACGCATCAGCACCCCGGTATCGAGAACCTGCTGTACTTCCCTTCTTTCCTTATCCCCAAATAATTCGAATCCCGGCATAGGTCTGCTTATCTTATTTCAATAATACTTTTATCTACCGGTCGGCGCACCTTCTTAAATCCTGAAAAATGGTCATCATCCGACCGATAGCCAACAGGCAAGACCAATACGGAATTCAGGCCCAGTTCATCCAGGCCCAGGACTTCGTCATAGCCGGCCGGATCAAAGCCCTCCATAGGGCAGGAATCGATTCCGCGTACGGCGCAGATGGTCAGCAGGTTACCGAGGGCCAGATAGGCCTGGTTTGTCGCCCACGCCTGTATGGCATCGCTGGCCCGGGAAGAAAAATCCTTAACGAGCTCTTCCCGGAAGGGATTCAGGACTTCTTCGCTGGTACCCCTTACCTGCTGTACCCTCGAGAAATAGGAATTGATGTAGCTGCGATCGATCTTCTTCTCGATACAGAGTACCAGCACATGGGACGCCTGGGTCACCTGAGGCTGGTTATAGGAATACGATAGGAGTTGCCGTTGCAGGGCCTTATTGCTGATCACGGCCAGTTTCACCGGCTGCAGGCCATAGGAAGTGGCCGTCAGGTTAAAGGCCTGTTTCAGGATTTCCACTTCCTTTACAGGCAGGATGCGCTCCGTATCGAATTTCTTTACGGCATAGCGCCATTCCAGGTGTTGAATAATATCTTTCATCGCGCAAATCAATTAAAAAACCACAGCTTAACCGCCATTGCCAGGACCATAAGCAACAGGAATCGCCTTACAAACCCGTCGCCTTTGGCTACGGAAACCCTGCTGGCCGTCCAGGCGCCCAATCCGTTACCGAGGGCAAGAACCCCGCCCACCTTCCAGATCACCTTGTCGTGGAAAATGAATACCGCCAGGGCGGCAAGGGTATAGACGAGGACCACTGCAACCTTGGTTGCATTCGCCCTCACCAGGCTAAGGTGGTTTACGTAATGTAAAAAAAGTAGGATTATAAACCCAATCCCCGCATTGATAAATCCGCCATAGATCCCTACAAAGAAGAAGGCCCCAATGGCAATCCAAAGGTGTTTGCCCTGAATCCTTTCGGCCAGGTCTTCCAGGTTAATCTTAGGCCTGAAAACCATGAGGACTACCACGAGCACCATGATGACGGCCAGGATGCGGTTAAACGTCTCCCCCCGGATATCCACGGCTATTGAAGCTCCCAGTACCGAGCCAAGGAGCGCGGATAATCCCAGGTAGATGTTAAAGGGAAAAGTGGATACCCCTTTGCTTTTAAATCCCAGGACCGCCATACTCGTCTGTACTACGATGGCCACCCGGTTGGTGCCATTAGCTACGGCCGGAGGTAGCCCGAGGAAAATCAATACCGGGAGGGAGATCAGGGACGCACCGCCGGCGACAGTATTGATAAACCCCACAATATATCCCACAACAATCAGCAGTACATAATGGTACCATTCCTCCATTTTTCAAAAATACGAGTCTCGGGTGAATATAGCCTATAAAAAATGGCAGGCCTTATCGCCTCACTCACTTCGTGCAGGATACCTCGTAATATTAGGTCCCGGATTATGGAACAGGATACCTGGCATGGCCCGACCAAAGCGACAGGACCGTGAATTGCCTTTTACTTCCCGGGTGACTCTCTGCTGAACTGCTTATATTTAGCCATAATATTTCTTATTTTCAGCTTCCGGATGTGCCTTATAGGTCATTCGGCCGCATTGGAGGAAGTGTAACCCATAATTTAATAATAATGAAGATAGCCATGCTCGGGTCGGGATTCATAGCGCGTTTTTACGCGGAAGCCCTTCATGCGCAGAGACGGGTAGACCGCATCATCAGTGTCTATAGCCGAACCCTGGAAAATGCCAAACAATTTGCGGTTGACTACGAACTGGGGCATTATACAGACCAGCTTGAGGATGCCATCCGATTGGATGAAGTTGAAGTGGTGATTATCTCCCTTCCCAACCATTTACACGAGGCGGCTGTAGAGGCATGCGCCGAAGCCCGTAAACATGTCCTCTGTACCAAACCCCTCGGGCGGAACGCCGAAGAAGCCAAACGCATGCTCCACCTGGTGGAAAAGGCCGGCATTTTTGGGGGTTATCTTGAAGATCTTTGCTATACCCCCAAGTTCCTGAAATCTGTGGCCCGGGTTGAGGAAGGTGCTCTGGGCAGGATCCTTTGGGCGAAATCCAGGGAAACCCATCCCGGGCCCCATAGTGATTGGTTCTGGGACCGGGAACAATCCGGCGGGGGTGCGATCATCGACCTGGGTTGCCACTGTGTGGAGATCAGCCGGAATTATATAGGGAAGAAGGTAAAACCCCTGGAAGTAATGTGCTGGGCCGACACCCAGGTACATCCCATAGAAGCAGAAGACCACGCGATCGGGCTGGTGAAGTATGCCAACGGTGCTATCGGCCAGTTCGAGGTAAGCTGGGCTTTCCGCGGGGGGATGGATCTGCGGGATGAGGTCATGGGTACAGAGGGCACAATTTGGGTAAACAGCTTCCTGAGGACCGGATTTGAAATGTTTACCAGTGGGCAGGGTGAAGCATACGTGGCTGAAAAAGCCGAAACAACCCAGGGATGGTTATTCCCTGTGGGAGACGAGGCCCACGAACTTGGGTATCCCCATATGTTTACCGATATGTTTACGGCCCTGGAAGAAGGCCGCGCACCCAGGGAGACGTTTTACGATGGTTACGTGGTCAACGCTATCCTGGATGCCGCTTATGCCTCGGCCCGTTCCGGGGTTTGGGAACCTGTGATCCTCGAAGAATGGCGGGGCGAGCCGGCAGACAGCTATGGAAAAAACTGGATATCCTACGACGACTCCCATTACCTGATCAAAGAGGAAACCCTCCCGAACGGCGATCGGAAACTGATCCTGAAACACAAGCAAAGTGGAATAATTTCACAACAGGTACTCCCATAAGCTAATGCCTATTCTTTGGGGTCCTTAATTTTTTCAACAGTACGGTCACGGTCCCCGGAGAGCCAGTCCCCGGAAGCGTCTGATTCAAAACCCCTGGCCGCCCCGTTCTTGATAGCCTCTTTCCCAACGGTTTCAAGCGGGGTGTAGCTGGCGTGCTGCACTTCTTTATAAGGACTGTTCCGCGCCGCATTGTAACAGCATATAAGCGACCATCTCGACTGGTCGGACCGGTTCTGGTCTGAGCGATGGAGCAGGTTACAATCAAAGAATAGGGCGTCGCCCGGATCCATTTCGCAATACACCAGGGGAAATTTCTGTTTGGCGATGGCCACGCGCTCCAGATCGGCCCCGGCCTGTTCCCCCCGAAGGGCATGGTCTACCCGGCCCATACGCTGTGATCCTTTGAGTACCTGCAGGCACCCGTTTTCGCGGGTTGCTTTATCCACCGCAATGGAAACACTGGTAAGCAAGGGTTGCAACAAAGCAAAATTGTACCAGTAACCGTAGTCCTGATGCCAGGTCCACGCCCCCCCTACCCTGGCATCTTTGAGGATCATTTTGGAATGGTAGTGGTAAACTTCCCCTTCCAGTATGTCTTCTGCGATTTTGACGAGGCGTTCGCTGCGGGCAAAAAGCCCGTAAATATTATTCCCCGGGTGGTTCCATAGTGTAAGGCGTACCGTACCCCCTTCGCCGTCATTCCTTCCGTAAGAACGTCGGTCCAGTTCCCGGTCGGCGACGGCCGCCTCTTTCAACAGGCGGATTTCCACCTGATCGAAAAGATTTTTCAATAACAGGTAACCGTCGTCCCTGTATGCCTGAATTTGATTTTTGGAAAGCATGTATTCCGGTTTATGGATACGGCTGCGTAAACACCGGCCATTCTATGTGGAAGGTACAATAGTTACGGGGATAGCCCAAGAGCCGCGGGATAAATTTTAGGGCGGAACCGCTGAATTTAGTATCTTAACCGGCAAGACGGGATGCCTGGCGGCATCCTGGAACGATGTGCCTCCTCCGCAGCTGCGTTGTTTTTTTTTCTATATCATACCAAGCTCATGCAAAGAAGAAGATTTTTAACCAAAAGTTCCCTGGGACTGGCTTCCGCCGGACTCCTTTCCCAATTACCCTCCACTTTGTTCGCACGGGGTGCGGATCACCTGGTGAAGGTGCCTGTTGGCTTCCAGTCCTATGTGTTGCGAAACGAGATCGGCCAGGATATTACGGGGACCCTGAAAAAGATGGTCGCCCTTGGGTACCAATATGTTGAAATGTGTTCCCCTTCCGGCTATATGGGTCCCTTTGAGCCTCTGGCCAAATATTCCGGCAAGGAACTGAAGGCACTAATAGAAGATACCGGCATGTCGTGCATCAGCAGCCATTTTACGCTGAAGGAAATGCATACCAACCTGGAGGAGCGGCTCGACTTTGCAAACCAATTGGGGCTTAAACACTTTGTGCTTTCAAGCGGCCTCGACGCGCCGTCCCTCGATGAGGTAAAGGCAAAATGTGAGGAACTTAACACCATGGCTGAAAAAATTACCAAGGCAGGCCTGACGGCTGCCTTCCACAACCACGACGCGGAATTCAAGCACAGTTTTGACGGGCGTTACGTGTACGATATCCTGCTGGATGAGCTCGACCCCAATTTGGTGAAAATGCAGTACCAGACCCAGGTTATCACCATGGGGATAAAAGGCTCAACCTACTTCAACAAATACCCCGGAAGATTTATTTCGGCTCACTTGCAGGATTATGATAAAAACGATACCAGCAAGGAAATCGCATTGGGGCAAGGTATTTCAGATTGGAAAGACTTTTTCAAAGCCGCGGAAAAAGGAGGGTTGCAGATCGTGTATGTTGAAATGGAATCGAACCCCGGGACACTGGCTGAGAGTGTTACCTATCTGAAAAATCTTTAGGGGCCAAACTACGGGCCGTAACAAAGCCCGGGTACACAGCTATATCCGCATTATTTACCCTTAGATTACAGAATGGGCAATCCCTGATGCTATGAACCCTGCACCTCCCTTACTGATTGTAATCTTCGGCCTGCCAGGAACGGGCAAAACCACGCTTGCCCGTGAACTGTCCGGGCGCCTGCACCGCCCCCATCTGAATACAGACCGGATCCGCTCAGATCTCGGAAAAAAAGCCCGCTACAAGGATACGGACAAGGAATTTATTTATAGGGAACTATTGAATGAGACCGGGAAACTACTGGAAAGCGGCCAAAGCACCATCCTGGATGGCACTTTTTACCGGGAGGGATTGAGGAGGATGGTGGAAGCAACTGCAAAAAGGTACCATGCGCGAGTGAAATGGATCGAGGTACGGGCCGCCGAAGAGGTTGTCAAACAAAGGGTGTCCGAAAAGCGCGAATACAGCGAAGCGGACTACGCCGTATATCTTAAGGTAAGGGATGAATTTGAACTGCTGGCCGGGGCACACCTGGTTTTACACTCAGATAGTGAATCACTGCCTCAAATGATAGAAAAAACAGTCAAATACTGTTCCTCATGACAGAGGAAGACATCACCCGGCTTATTGAACATAAGGCCGTTCCCCAGCCAACAAACTCCCTGCAACTAACGGAGACCCACATCTCCTGGGTACTCCTGGCAGACCGCCATGTATACAAGATCAAAAAACCCCTGGAATTCAGTTTCCTTAACTTTTCAACCCTCTCTAAAAGAAAATTCTTTTGCAGGCGGGAGGTGGCCCTCAACCGGAAATTGGCTCCCGGGATGTACCTGGGCGTCCTGGAGGTTCGCTCGCAAAAAGGGAGGCCGGTCATAGGGGCAACCGATGGCAACATCATTGATTATGCGGTATTCATGAATCGGATGGATGAAAGCAGGCAGCTCGACACCCTTTTGGAACATGGGGCGGTCCATAAAGAATCCATCCAACAGCTTGCCGACCGGATAGCCGCCTTTCACCAAAGTGCCAGGGTTGTATCACAGGAGGAAACCTGGGAAGAACTCTTTGAGGAATTCAGGGACCTGGAAAGCGTTCTTGGATTTTTGGAAAATCATTTCGGGGAAGAAACAGCGGGGCTTTTGAAGGATTGTATAGCCCGGACCGGGCATTTTCTGAAAAGCATCAGCGACCGGATTGCAGAAAGAAACCAACAGGGATTTGTTATCTACGGCCATGGCGACCTGCATTGCCGGAATATTTTTATGACCGATCCCCCCTTGATTTTTGATTGTATCGAATTTAATGATGCCTTTCGAAAACTGGATGTCCTGAGTGAGATAGGTTTCCTGTGCATGGATTTGGAACGGTACGGACGGGCAGATCTGGCGGCGGTTTTTTGCGAAAGGTACTTTTCTTTAAATCCCTGTATGATTACAGATACCGACAAAGCCTTGTTCAGATTCTATAAGCTGTACCGGGCCAATGTCCGCTTAAAAGTGCATGCGCTCCAGGCCTTGGAACAGGAAGGGGACGCCGTACGGCAGGAACTCGGACGTATCCGGAGCTACCTGGATATCCTGGTTAAATACTACAGGGAGTGGTAATGCCCCTGTATCAGATCCCGTCAAATTCAACGAATTCGTATTCCGGGGAACACTCTATGAGTTGGCGGAGAATGGCGGCATGCCCATTTCCGATAATAACCAAAATCCGATCTTTTGGGCCGGTCGTTATTTTCTGAATATTTCGGAAGATCCTAAGGTTGCGGTCATACCACCAGGACGCCAGTATATCCGCCCCGCGGAATTCACCTAACTTAAAATCGCCTACCAGGTATGCGCCATAACCATACCTATGGGACTCCCGGCTGTTCATATGGCTGATATACTCTTTCAGGTTTACTTGGGATACCATCTGGTTCTCCTGGTTTACCCAGTCCCAAACGCGGGCGTTCATAGGATCTTCGTTTTTAAAATCAAAATCTTTAAAAAGGGCTGCCGTATAAACGCTGTCCCGTTTTTCCAGTTCCTCGCTCATGGTAGTGGCGTCTATTGCGTAGAGCGTATCCAGTTGCAGGTCTGTTGCAATCCGCATCCCCAACTGGTACCGCTCATCCCTTTGGTCCCGGTAGGCGCCCTGCCGGTATTTTCTTAGCTTTTGAGTGGCTTCCCAGGCGTCAAATGCTTCAATGGCAATCTTGTTCGGGTGGAATCGCTCGATGTAGTGCACCAGTTCCGTAACTTCCGATTTTTTCGGTTCCTTCAATACGTCGATTTTGTCTTCCTCCCGGGCGTTGATGGCATCGCGCCCGGGATAGTCAAAATGAAAGGTGCCAACTACGAGGATTTTTGCCTTTTCTGCCGGAAAATATTCTGAGGCCGGCTTCAACCCGGTATTTTCTGTTTGCTTTCCGTCTTGCTCAATCCCCTGGCATGACACGGCCATCAGGACAAAAATGTATCGCCAATTAATATTAATTCGCATAATGGATCTCATGTGTTTCAAATATTCGCCTACCCTGATTTTAATTTAGGATGATTCGCCAGCATTGCCGGTATTATTCTCAGATGTATACAGCCTTCCCACCAGTTTCCCGACCGTAAGTCCCTGAACCAGGATGGAAAAAACCACGATGACATAGGTTACAAAGACCAGCAGGTCACGGGGCATTTCATCAGACAGGCCCAGGGCCAATGCTATGGAAATACCTCCTCTTAGTCCGCCCCAGGTCATAACCAGGTGGGTGTTCGGCACAAAGGCCAGGCGTTTGCTGAAAAACCGGATCGGCAGTAAAAGAGAGAGGTACCTCCCCAGCAATACGATGGGAATAGCCAGGATCCCTACGATCAGAAAGCTATTCTCATAGGATAATACCAGCAATTCCATTCCGATCAGTACAAAGAGGATGGTATTCAGCAGCATGTCTATCAGTTCCCAAAAAGTATCGACATATTTTTCGGTTTCGGGAGACATGGCCCTTTCCCTTATTTTATCATTGCCTATCACCAAACCGGCCGCTACCATGGCCAGGGGCGCCGAAATATGGAAGGCGTGGGCCACGACAGTTCCTACCATCACCACGGCCAGGGTGATAATCACTTCAATCTGGTGGTCGTTTATGCGTTTCATAAACCGATAGGCCAGGAAACCGAGGAGCAGGCCCAGGGAAAGTCCGCCCAGCACCTCCCGCCCGAAAAGTTTTAGGATCCCCAGGGCATTCGCCCCTTCGCCGCCCATCCCGGCTACCTCGAAAAGGGTCATAAATACAACTACCCCTACGCCATCGTTAAAAAGGGATTCCCCCACGATCTTGATTTCCAGCTTCTTGGGCACCCCTGCCTTTTTCAGGATTCCCAGTACGGCTATGGGATCAGTAGGAGAAATAAGGGCACCGAACAACAGGCAATAAAGGAAGGATATTTTCAGGTCTAGCAGGAGGAGCGTAAAATAAAATAAGGCCCCGATCAAAAACGTGGCGCTAAGCACGCCCAGGGTTGCAAAAACTATAACCGGCCAGCGCTGCGCCTTGAGTTGCTCAAAATCGGTATGCAAGGCCCCGGCAAAGAGCATAAAACTCAGAAGGACATCGAGCAGCAAACTTCGGAAATCAATTTGGGAGAGCACATATTTTTCCGCGTTCAACAGGGCATCGTTAAAGTAGCCAATCCCAAATACCGCCAGGGTGAAGAGAATGGTGATCAGCATAAGCCCTATGGTATTGGGCAACTTGAAGAAACGTACGTTGATATAACCGAAAGAGGCCGCCAGAACGACGACAATCGTGGCAATCACAAATAAATCCATACAGATACCTGGTATTTTAGTAATTCATTCACAGACATGAGGTAAAAAATACGATTTAATCGCCGATTCAAGTAACTAACGGGTAACAGAAACTTCCCGGGACATCAGAGTCATCATTCCCAAGTTTATGGCCAGCGGGGAACAGCGCTTTGAAACAGCCACGGGTTTTCATCCCGGGATCCATTTTTTAAAGAGTTAAAAATGGAGTTCCTGTTACAGTTCGTTTGATCTTTCCTCCGCAAGACTGTACGCAAGGACGTGATGTCATCGCAAGAAACTCCGCGATGCGGCAATTTCACGAATATGGCTTCATGTACCTCCTTTCCCCGTTTTTGAGGCATTATTTCGCGCCTTTGAATTGATTTAGTTGCCCCATTCGGTTACCTTATGCCCACAGGATTAATATCAGAACCTACATGTATGAATAAGAATTCAAACATTGCTATCTACGGTGCCATAGCTGCGAACGTCCTCATTGCCATAAGTAAATTTACAGGCGCTGTATTTACTGGGAGTTCGGCCATGGTGGCAGAAGGGATCCACTCGGTGGTGGATACGGGTGACGGCTTGCTCCTCTTGCTGGGAAAAAGGCGATCTGCCTTCGAACCGGATGAAGAGCATCCATTCGGACATGGAAAAGAAGTTTATTTCTGGAGCTTTGTGGTAAGTATACTGATCTTTGCCCTGGGGGGCGGGTTCGCCCTTTATGAAGGCATCCATTCCCTCAGGAACCCGGAGCCTATCGAGGCTGTAACCTGGAACTATGCCATCCTTGCTGCCGCCATCCTGTTTGAGGGAACCGCTTTGCTGATATCCCTTCGGCATTTCCGGAAATCCGGCCCCGCCAAGGGCAACCTTTTCAAGCGCATCGTGAAAAGTAAAGACGCAGCTACGATGGCCATTATAGTTGAAGATTCGGCCGCGGTAGTGGGCCTGCTGATCGCCCTTGCCGGCATCTTCCTTTCCACGACCCTGGAAAAGCCGATCTTCGACGGGATCTCCTCGGTAGCCATCGGTCTGCTGCTCCTCACGGTCGCGACCTTCCTGGCGGTGGAGAGCAAGGCCCTGCTGCTGGGCGAGGCGGCACAGCCGGAAGTGTTGCGGCAGGTGGAAACCCTGCTAAAATCTGCCCTGGATATCAAAAACTGGAGGCGTCCCCGGAGCATGCACTTCGGACCGGAAAATATACTCCTGGTGGTGGAAATTAGCTTCCATCGGGGCGTAGGGCTTCAGGACGCAGAAAAAAGTATAGAGGCCCTTCGCAAACAAATCCATGAACAATGCCCGGAAGTACAATGGGTATACCTGCATCCTATTGGTCAAAGTCGCATGGAATAATGCCTAGGTTGATCCTGGTATACAGGAATCAGGCCACTCCTGCCTCCTCCATTCGTGCCTGCCCGCCTGTGTCAATGGCATGGTAAAGGGTGGCAAAAGATGCCGAGATCCACATAGCGGAAATAAATACTCCGACCAGGAAACAAATCAGCCCGGCGATAATTACCAAAATGGCCAGTATGGCCATCCAAAACACAGTCCACGCATGGCCCCTGGTCATTTCCCAGCTTTTTTCAATGGCCGCAATGGGTTCCAGGTGTTTATCCATAACAAGGTAGGGGACAAAAACCAGGCGGCAACCAAGGATGATCCCCGGAATAATAAGAAAGACCAGGCCAATCCCAACAATAGCAGCGGTTAGGAAATTGGCCAGGACTATGTTCAGGTAATTCTCCCGGAATCCCCGGAAGAGCACCTCCACCTCCATCTTTTCGTCCCGTATCCCGCGCAGGAACAGCAAGTCAGCCCCATAATTGATGACCGGGAGTACAAGCAACCAGTAGGCAACAACAACCAGTTGGATGCCGATAACCGCCAGGGTAAGTTTCTCATCCGTACCCTTCAAGCCAGAGGTAAGGCTTTCCGCAAAGGCTACGATGAGAGAAACGATCAGAAAATACACAAAATGCTTCCACAATTGCTGCCAGCCGAACCCATAACTGCCTGAGACGGTAGCAGAGGGTTTCCTGGAAGGGTTGACTAATTCCATAATTCGGGGATTATTTAATACGGCTTAAAGATACGGGCGATGGGGATGCCAAACATCCAACTTTGGTAGTGTTTTGCAATACACTACCAAGGTAGGTAGTCCCTTTTCCCGCAATTCCATACTTTTAAAACCTTAGAAACCATACTTTGTTGAGCCCGGTATACATCCTCGCTTTCTTATTCTGCACGGCACTTACAACGGCCGGTCTGTGGATCAGCTATAGGGGAATAGCCGCCTTCGGATCTGTATTCCACAAACGCTATTTCTACTACCTTACGGCATTTTATGCCTTTGGCTTTTACGGTATCTGGGCCCAGGTTGTATTGTATGCCCTGTTCCCGGATCAACCGGCCTGGGGTGGGTGGCCGGAAGGGATCGCCCACCTGCTGTCCGTACTCAGTGCCCCCTTCCTCTTTATTTCCTGGTTTATGCTTCTTAAACTGGG
>Ga0102953_1000803_pt1 | contig 20678 bp, 19 predicted proteins | sample SalPon2A_C_D2_MG_FD_78509 | JGI IMG/M metagenome (GOLD analysis project Ga0102953, IMG submission 78509) | Soil microbial communities from South San Francisco under conditions of wetland restoration - Salt Pond MetaG R2A_C_D2_MG | ecosystem: Environmental > Terrestrial > Soil > Wetlands | place... | reverse complement strand
TTTCGTCGTTCTTCAAAGTTGGCATCCAAGTTGGAAATGCCCGCCCAGAAATCATCCATGTTACCATTAAAAAACTCATCAGGGATGAATTTATTGATCACCACATCTTCTTTTTCAATGCGATAGCCTGATTCACGAACCAAGATCAACAACTTGCGAACTACATCAATACCACTGAGGTCAATCCGAGGATCAGGCTCTGAAAAGCCTTCTTCCTTGGCCATTTTAATGGTTTTACTCATTGGTACTTCAGCCGATATGGTATTGAAAATATAGTTGAGCGTTCCGGAAAGGACAGCTTCAATTTTCTGTATTCTATCACCTGCATTCACCAGGTCATTCAAGGTATTAATGATTGGCAGGCCGGCTCCCACATTCGTTTCAAATAGGAACTTGATGCCTTTTCGCTTCGCAATCTTCTTCAAATTCAGATAGTTGTCATATTCCGAAGAAGCTGCCACTTTGTTCGCCGTAACAATGGAAACGTTGGCTTCCAATAAATCTTTATACAGGTTGGCTGCGGCATCCGATGCGGTGCAATCGACAAAAACCGAGTTGTAAATATTCATGTCAATCACCGCCTGCTTGTATGCGTGCAAACCTGATTTTTGACCGTCTTTATCCAGACGTTCCTTAAAACCTTCAATGTTGATGCCGTCTCGATCCAACAACATCTTTTTCGAGTTGGCCACACCGACTAATTTCAGTTTCAGGTGTTTTTCCTTCAACAACTTCTCCTGCTGTTGTTGCAATTGTTGCAACAGATTTCCACCAACCAGGCCAATTCCCAGCAAAAACACGTTGACTTCTACATTTTCCGACAGGAAGAATGATTCGTGAACCACGTTCAATGTTTTTCGAAGGTCGCTGTCTTTCACCACCCACGAGATATTCAGCTCAGAGGCACCCTGTGCAATTGCGATGATGTTGACCCCGTTCTTTCCAATGGTGTTGAACAACTTGCCGGCAATACCGGTGGAATGCTTCATATTTTCTCCAACGATCGCCACAATGGACAGGTCGTTTTCAATTTCAATTTTATTGATTCGTTGCGACTGGATTTCGCGCTCAAATTCCTGGTTGATGGCTTGCTCAGCCAGATCCGTTTTTGAACTGTCAATGGCAAACGAAATGGAATTTTCTGATGATGCCTGCGAAATCAGAATCACATTGATATTTTCGCGGGCCAGCGCACCAAACAGGCGCATGGAAATCCCGGTCACTCCAACCATGCCCAAACCCTGAATGTTGATCAGGCTGATGTTGGAAATGGAAGAAATCCCTTTGATGGGAAAGTCCTTGCCATTTTTTTGGCTCTGGGTGATCAATGTCCCCTCAGCTTCCGGCTTCAGTGTATTTTTGATTTGTACCGGAATACCTTTCTGGTAAACCGGCAATATTGTTGGCGGATAAATCACTTTGGCTCCAAAGTGCGACAGTTCCATCGCTTCGGAATAGCTCAAAGTTTTAATCGTATATGCTTTGCGAATTACACGTGGATCAGCGGTCATAAAACCATCCACATCAGTCCAGATTTCCAGCAATTCGACACCAAGAGCCGCTGCGAAAATTGATGCTGTGTAGTCAGAACCACCACGACCAAGCGTGGTGTATTCGCCAGCTGAATTGGTGGCTACAAAGCCCGGCGCGACACAAATTCCTGTGAAACCTTTAAAGGCATCGTGAATATTTTTGTTGGTCAGCTTAAAATCGACCAGTGCCCGACCAAAATTACTATCGGTTCTGATCAACTTTGAGGCATCCACCCATTTCGATCCTTCAATAAATTCACTGATGATGTAAGAAGAAATACGTTCACCAAAGCCGCCAATTTTATCCATTGTTTTCAGAGTCAGTTCGCCAATGAGTGACACCCCACGAATAATTTTCCCCAACTCATCCAATAAATTGCTCACCTGCTCTTTGACCTGTTCCCGCTTTTCGCCGTCGAACAGTTGATCAACCGCTTCTTCGTGTCTTTCTTTTATTTCTGTTATTTCCGTGTTGAAGTATTCCGTTCCAAGAACGGCCATTTTCGAGGCGTTTAATATCTTGTCAGTAATTCCGCCCATTGCAGAAACAACGACGATCACATCGCCGTCCTGACTTTTTACAATCTCTTTCACCTTTCGGATGTTTTCAGCACTTCCGACAGAAGTACCTCCAAATTTCAACACTTTCATATTAGATAATTTGATACTCGATGTTTGACCTTTAATCGTTTTCGCAAAATTATAACGTAATGATAATAAGCAGGATTCTTCCCAAACAACTGTGACAGTACCAGTCGACTTCTTATCAAAAAAAAATCTGGATGAAGCAGTTTCACGCCTCATCCAGACATCACTGCAAAGTAATTTTGTTTATTCTGTCGTAGCGGCCGTTGATACCGCTTCGATAATTTTCGTTTCCAATTCGTGTGCCAACTCCTGGTTATCGCGCAGGATATTTTTCACAGACTCACGTCCCTGTCCCAATTTGGTTTCCCCATAGCTGAACCACGATCCACTTTTTTTGATGATGTTGTAATTCACTCCTAAATCGATGATCTCACCGGTTTTAGAAATTCCTTCACCATACATAATATCGAATTCAGCCTTGCGGAATGGCGGCGCCACTTTGTTTTTCACCACTTTCACGCGTGTGTGGTTACCCATTACATCTTCTCCATCTTTGATCTGGCCAATGCGACGTATATCCAAACGAACCGAAGCGTAAAACTTCAGCGCATTACCCCCCGTCGTTGTTTCAGGATTACCGAACATCACTCCGATTTTTTCACGTAACTGGTTGATGAAAATGCAGCAGGTTTTAGTTTTGTTGATGTTGGCAGTCAACTTACGCAGCGCCTGTGACATCAACCGAGCCTGCAACCCCATTTTTGAATCGCCCATTTCACCTTCAATCTCCGCTTTTGGTGTTAAGGCAGCCACTGAGTCAACCACCACAATGTCGATCGCTCCCGAACGGATCAGGTTGTCGGCAATCTCCAGGGCTTGCTCGCCGTTATCAGGTTGCGAAATCAAGAGTTCGTCCGTGTCAACCCCCAGTTTTTTGGCGTAAAATGGGTCGAATGCATGCTCTGCATCAATGATGGCAGCAATACCTCCCGCTTTTTGAGCTTCAGCAATTGCATGAATGGCCAAGGTTGTTTTACCCGACGATTCCGGTCCGTAAATTTCAATAACCCGTCCTTTGGGGAATCCACCAACGCCCAATGCGATATCTAATCCAATTGAACCGGACGATATTGCAGGAACATCTTCAACGGCACGGTCGCCCATTTTCATAATAGCGCCCTTGCCATAACTTTTCTCGATTTTGTCCATTGTCAGCTGAAGGGCTTTCAGCTTTTCCTTATTTACGTTAGATTGTTCTTCTTTTGCCATGTCAATTACAAGTCTAAAGCTTTGATTATTTGATTTGTATGATCTTTTGTTGCTACTTTTTCAAATACTTCTTCAATCACACCCTCTTCGTTAATTACATAGGTTGTCCGCAACACTCCCATGTATTTTCTGCCATACATGTTTTTCTCGCCCCAGGCACCATAGGCCTGCAAAATTTCTTTTTCAGTATCGGCAATTAAATTGAACTTGAATCCGAATTTATCAGCAAATTTTTTGTGCGATGCCACACTGTCAGGACTCACCCCAACAACTTCGTAGCCCTTGTCAATCCAGGCGTCGTAATTGTCGCTTAAGTTACACGATTCAGCTGTGCAACCCGGTGTGTTGTCCTTCGGATAAAAGTATAAAATTACCTTCTTACCTTCAAAATCCGACAGCGAAATTAACTCGTTATTTTGGTTCAATCCTTTAAAATCAGGTGCTTTGTCGCCTTTTTTTAAGAGTGCCATATATTTTTTTGTTTAATTAGACAAATATACTTGAATTAATGATAACTATCAGCTTTATCTCTGCCGATTTACCAACAAAAACAAAACAGTTAAAGAAAAATTAGCTTTCAACATTTTTTGTAATTTTAGGTCGAAAACGAACTGAAAAACCATGTATAAAAATAAATCATCAACTCTGAAAACAATTCTATTTCTCTTATTGTTTGGGCCTGCTTTCGGTTTCTTTACAGAATCCGTTCAGGCACAAAATGATCCGGAGTTAATTGCAAAAAACCTGGTCGAAAACGGGCAGTACAATAAGGCAATTCCTTATTTTGAAGATTTGGTTCGTCTATACCCAAAAGACAAAGTACTAAACTACTATTTAGGGATGTGCCTGGCCGAAACAGAACAATTTTCAAAAGAAACCAAAAAGGCATTGGAAATTTCACTCGGGGAAAATACGCCCGTAAAAAGTTTGTATTGTCTGGGGCAATACTACCATGCGCAAAGTGATTTTTCGCAAGCCATAAAGTACTATCAGCAGTTTGATGACAAGGCCCGAAGAAGAGACAAAAGAGATACCCAATTGGATGAATTGATGAAGCAGGCCCGGGAAAAAATCAACCCATTTCCTCAGCCAATTGTTCAAAAAGCACCCAAACCAAAAGAGGAAGAAACTCAATCTACGACAACAGACACCAGCAAAATAGCTACAGCCCAACCGGACAGCGCCATAACTGCCCCTCCCAAAGTGGTTGCAATTCCAGAAATATTAAAAGACACCATCATCAACTTCCAGGTTAATTCATCGATAAAGTATTTAAAGGCATCGCAATTTCAAAAACAGGCTTCGTTACAGGCATTTATTAAAGCCTGGAAAGGAGAACAAGAATTGCAAGAACTTTTAGATAAAACCAACCAACTTCGGGAAACTTATGATTCAGCCCAAGCGGGACCAAAAGCTGATTTGGCCAATCAAATTCTGGAACTCGAAAAGCAACAATATGCCAAACATCAAAGCATTAACAAAAATTACAACCAGGCCCGAATGTTGGAAAATCGTTACTGGCAAACGGCCAATCCCGATTCGGTGAATGCATTCACCGATCGGATTCACACCATGGAAGACAGCATACACCAAGCCAAAGAAACCGTACGCATCAACCAATTGGAAGCTGAAAAACCAAAGGTATTGCCCGATAGTTTAGCCAAAACGTTATTGCCGGAAAAACCGCAAACTATCGATAATGGGATTACGTACAAAATTCAGATTGGAGCATACAGCAAAACGCCCCCTGATTGGGTTCAACGCCTCTTTAAGAAACTTTCGGTCATCCGAAAAATTGATCATTACACGGATGACAACGGAGTAACGGTATACACTGTTGGTGAGTTGAAATCCTATGATGATGCCCTACAGATGCAGTCGCAGGTCCGATTAGAAGGCGTTAAAGATGCATTTATAGCAGCCTATAAAAATGGTGAACGCATTCCGGTTAAGGAAGCTCGAAAACTAAGTAAAGAATGAAAGCCGAAGAACAAACAAAAAAAGAACCGATACAGGATCAAAGCACTGAGGAACAAAACGAACGCATCCTGGTCCTGCACAATGATGATCATCACAGTTTTGACTATGTCATTGAAGCATTGATGAATATCTGTGATCATGATCCGGAGCAAGCGACTCAATGCACTTTAATCACGCATTATAAAGGGAAATGTGATGTTAAAAAGGGAAGTTTTACCTATCTTAGTCCAATGAAGAAAGCCTTGGTAGCACGCGAACTAACGGCCACCATCGATTAACCAAAAAACAAATGACCATTCTGATCATCCTTTTCCTGATTTTCCTGGGAGTAATTCTTCTCCTGTTGGAATTTGTCGTCATCCCAGGCATCACCATTGCTGGAATTGGTGGAATTATTCTTCTGGGAGCAAGTGTCTATTTTGCATTTGACAAATACGGTGTGATTCCCGGAATAATCACTTTGGCTTTCGTTCTCATAGCCGTACCGATGCTGATTTACCGGATCTTTAAAAGCCGGACTGGCAAGAAAATGATGCTAAACTCAGAAATTGACGGTCATGTTGAAAAGGTTGACGACCAGGTCATCCATATTGGCGATGAAGGAATTACCATTGGTCGCTTGGCTCCCACTGGAAAAGTAAGGATCAACAATTTAAGTATGGAAGCCAAGTCAGCTGTTGGATTTGTTGATCCGCAAGTGAAAATTAAGGTGATTGAAGTATTGAGAACACAAGTAATCGTTGAACCAATAAATCAAGAATAATGGACTATTTTGGAACTTTAGGTTTAGTTGTTGGGATTTTTATCCTGTTAATTATTATACTCTATTTTATTCCGATCGGACTGTGGTTTTCAGCCCTGGTATCGGGAGTTCGGATTTCATTGATGCAACTCTTCCTGATGCGTTTCAGGAAAGTGCCGCCTTCAATTATTGTCCGAGCTTTGATTGAAGGAACAAAAGCTGGCATCAAGCTGGACCGGGATAAACTGGAAGCCCACCTGTTGGCGGGCGGAAAGGTTGCGATGGTTGTACATGCCCTCGTTTCGGCCGAAAAAGCAAACATCGACCTTTCATTTAACATGGCAACTGCCATTGACCTGGCTGGTCGAGATGTGTTTGAAGCCGTTCAAATGTCGGTAAACCCCAAAGTAATCGACACACCTCCTGTTGCCGCTGTTGCTAAAGACGGGATCCAGTTGATTGCCAAAGCCCGTGTAACTGTTCGCGCCAACATTAAACAATTGGTTGGTGGTGCCGGCGAAGAAACTATCCTTGCCCGCGTTGGCGAAGGGATTGTCTCGTCCATCGGTTCATCACATACCCACAAAGCAGTATTGGAAAACCCGGACTCCATTTCGAAAGTGGTACTGAACAAAGGACTGGATGCCGGAACTGCATTCGAAATCCTGTCGATCGATATTGCTGACATCGACATCGGTAAAAACATTGGCGCTGGGTTACAAATGGATCAAGCTGAAGCAGACAAGAACATTGCACAAGCCAAAGCAGAGGAACGTCGTGCAATGGCTGTTGCCCTTGAACAGGAAATGACTGCCCGGGCACAGGAAATGCGTGCCAAAGTAATCGAAGCCGAAGCACAGGTGCCACTAGCTGTTGCAGAAGCTTTCCGCATTGGAAATCTTGGCGTGATGGACTACATGAAATACAACAACATTAAAGCCGACACATCCATGCGTGACTCCATTGCTGAAGAAGAAAAAGGAGGCAAGAAAAAGAAATAAGAAATAGTTTTGGCCATTCGTGAATTAGTCACTGGTCATTGCAACCTACAAAAAAGGCCGTCATTCCTGATTTTACATGGGTGACGGCTTTTCTTTTAAACTCACTACGATTTGGCATACGAAATTTCACTTTTAAAAAATATGCTGAGCAGCATGATTTTTAAGATTCGCTTAACACATGTTTGTGTTTTTCAACATATCTTTGCCGTAGATTTTATTTCATAAGTTTAGGTTTGATTAGTTTTATTGGTTTAGTTAGGTTAGAAAAGGGTAGGTATTGATCTACTCTTTTTTTTTGCCTTTTTTCAAAACTCACAAATTTGTAATGAAGAATAAAATCTCTTGAATATTTCTCAACCGAAGGTCTATTGATGAACTATAAAAAGCTGATTTTGATTGAATACCTACACTTTCCGTCCCACTGCGACATTTAATTCGGCCTTTAAAATTGCCACATCATCGCCTCGAGCTTGTTCCCGAACCATATCATCCATAGCCTGCCGGACCTCAATTTTCTGTTTTTCCGTGAGGCCTGCTGTAACATGTACAGCGATCGGATTACTGTTGATGACGCTGTTCCAAAGTTCAGTTCCCGACTGAAACTCCACCTGTTCAATTTCAGAAATGATCCGAACATCACGTAGTCCAGCTTCTTCCATTTTTTTACGGAAAACGGCGGGATCTGACACCTGAAAAGGAAGTGGTGGAGGATCCTGTGGTAATCCATGAAACCCAGGCATCACAATTTGCAGCGCAGTAAAGAAGAACTGGATAAAGTCAACCCGGTCTGGCGTACTAAACGCGATGACCAGTACTGAGCCACCCGGTTTTGTTACCCGCACCATTTCCTGCAATCCTTTAGACAGATCAGGGAATAACATCACACCAAATTGAGAGCCGGTAACATTGAAGCTGTCATCTGGAAAACCGAGTGCATGCCCATCCATAACACAGCCTTCGATATTGGCCAGACCTTCTCGTTTGGCACGTCTTTTAAGGAATGAGATCATGTTCGAAGAAATGTCTATTGACGTCACCCTGGCTCCTATTTGGGCAGCCGGAAATGTCAGCGCACCAGTACCAGCCGCCACATCCAGGAATTTCATTCCACGTTGAAGACCAGCATGCTTCAGCAATTTTTTGGTAAATTCCACATCATGAGTACTTGTGACGTAATTATCGTAACCATTGGCAAGATTATCCCATGCCTGTTGTGTTTGTTTTAAATCAATTGCTTCCATCAGTGTTCATTTTTTGAAATTATTCATTTGAGTCAAGATGCTCGTCCTTTCAAATTAGAAGTTCAGCCACGGACGATTGTAACGCATCCACAAAAGCGTCAGGCCGTTCAAGTTTCGGATCGTCCCGTGTATCTTCGATGATATGTAGTGGCCATCCATAATTTTCACTTGCACGAATCGCTACCTTAAGCCTGTTGGCTTTATCGTGTCGTCCCCAAATCAAAGCCACTGGGATGGCGATTTTTTTCAGCTCTTCCGTGGGAATCTTTTCGCTAAATGCATTCATGATCCCCTTGGCGGCTGCTTTCTTCCCGGGATCTTGAGCTGAAGCAAGATTGTACTTAATAAAAGGCTGCCATTGCCGGCCCATGCCTTTGCTCAATTCATCCATATCGAACATACATTGTGTCATAAAACGTTTTTGACTTTTTTCAGAGGGATATATCATGAATCGCATATATTCCAAAGCGAATCGTAGTGCCGGATGAAAAGCAGAAAGTCCCAGCGAATCCACCAATACAAGCTGTTTCACGTTAGTACTGTATTGAATGACATAATGGGCAGCAATCGCTCCCCCGACCACATGCCCGACAAGCACAGGTGGAGTATCGCAGGTTTTCGACAGAAACTCATCCAGCCACGTTAGCAACGCTTCTTTCGTACATTTTCCGGGAAGCGCCCCGGAAGAACCGTGTCCTGGAAGATCCGGTGCAATGACCCTGAATTTTTCGACAAGCTTGGGCATCACGCGTAACCACCAAACCGAAGGCTCACCTGGCCCGTGCAATAAAACCAAAGTTGTTCCCTCCCCTCCTTCGAGGTAGGCTGTGGAAATCCCATCCACGTGAAGGTATTTCTCTTTTACCGGCAAATCAGTCAGCAATGTTTGTCGATAAACCTCTGCTCCATTCTGTTTCTGATAATCAACTGTTGTTTCCATGATTCCTTTGTTTTGATTTCATATCAAAATTAGGAGGAACAACACCGTTGATCATCGGTTAGAACACGCATTTTAGGAAAGTCGATATGAGGGATTTCCGCCACCAGAAATTCTGAAAAGTTGAAATCATGGCATTCGAATGCGGAAACTGCCAAAGAATCCATCGAACCCTGGATTCAGAGAATCCCGTGTTTATAGGCAAAGGTGGTGGCTTCAGTGCGGGAGTTAACCTGTAATTTGTTAAAAATATTCGTCAAGTGCCTTTCAACTGTTCGTTCGCTAATGAACAACTTTCCGGCAATGAGCTTATTGGTATCTCCTTCAGAAACAAGTTGAAGTACCTGAACCTCACGCAAAGTAAGCCCATGACGATCTGCAACTTGCTGTTCTCCCATCAAAGCTTCAACCGCTCGAAGATCAGGGACAGCTTCCAGTTCTTTAAAAATCCACTGAGCTGTGCTTAATTCCATGCTGGCAGAATCCTGATCGCCTTTTTCCCGGTAGGCCCTGCCCAGCAGCAGTCTCACTGCGGCCGTTTCATAAGGGGTATCAAGCTCATTCCACAAGTTCAATGAATTCCGGAAATATTGGATGGCCGAATCTACATCTCCTTCTTTTAAACGGATCGCCCCCTGACAATAAGCTGAAACAGCCCGGAGAAAGACCGTATCGTATTTTTTTGCCAAGGCATCCAATTCGCCCGATGCAGTTCGTGCTTCAGAAATTCGATCATTTGCCAACATTATTTTGGTGTAGGCAGGTAAGATTTTCACGCGTCGCACTGGATTTCTTACTTCATCCAGTGCATTTTGGATGCTTTTGACAGCCAAGTCTTTTTCGTTTTGAGCTAACCGCAGAATGGCGATTCCGGGTTGTGGTTTGCGCCCATATTTATTGGCTTCTACGTATAGTTTTTCAGCCTGTTGAAAATCGCCCTTTAAACGAAACATCTCTGCTAACTGATAGTAGGCTTCTCCGGCTGCAGGTTCACCGGGTGGTTGGGAAAGCATCTGACTAGCCCGCTTCAACTCATCCAGCGCTTCTGGCCATTCTCCGTGAATATGCCTGATCTGCGACCTACGGATCATGCACTCTCCACGATAGGGCACCAGGTCAGGCTGTGATTCGCACCATTGACTCAGCAGCACCGTCCATTCCTGAGCCCGGGGAATATCAAAAATCTTCTGACAAGTTTCAATGACTCCACAATACACAATTCCAATCACCAATGGAGAAATACCGACATATTCAACGGATACCATCACTTCATCCAGCAGTGTCATGCCCTCGGAGACTTTTCCAAGCTGGATTAGCGCCTGGCCTTGTCCCAGCAAACCTAAAGCCGTTAAATCCATGTCATGATGGTCTTTTCCAGCCTCATAAGCTTTTTTGAAATTCTCATAGGCAATGTCGGTCTTTCCAGTGTTTAACGCACCTAAAGCCGGAGGTAACAACAAGAATCCATTTTCCGCCCCTTCATAGTGATGATCTTCAACCAATCGTTTGGCCCGTGACAGCCAACCACTACCTCTCGCACGCTCACCGTTGAAGATAAGCAACAGCCCAATCCAGAAAGCACACCGAATCGCTTGCCCAGTCTTTTCATCTTCAAGAAAGCAATGATGTGCCTTTGCAAACACATCAACTCCCTCCACATCGTGGCCTATTAAATAAGCTGCGAGTGCGAGTTGATATAGCTCTTCAGAGTTCAGCTTCTTTTCCCGGTCTTTCAATGTTCTGTATATCTCCAACCAGGACTGTTCCCCGAATCTTTCACTTTGAAGATCTCTTTTTGCTTTATTCATAGGTACAATTTGGATGCGTACATTAAAAATATAAAGCTCTAAAGTTTAAAAAGGTTCTTCTATTTTAGAACTTTCACAACACCGGTGTGTCAACCAATCCTCTATAAATACTTCTTCAAATACTCAATAAACACATCCCAATCGGAAGCCACCGTACCATGTCCGCCATCGTGCATGTAGTAGCCCTGCGGGCGCAGAATGGCTTGTCCGGTTTTTGGCATTTGACTGGTGCCAATGCCATCTTGGCCCAACAATTGGTAAACTGGATTTGCTGCCACTACCGCGAGGAACTCCCCTTTGGGATCTGACCACTTATCAGTGTTACCCGTTTGCAGGAGCACAGGCCGAGGTGCAATCAACGACAACAACATGTGGGCATCAACCGGATTTTGATTTGGATCATCGCCATACCTGGCATAGTTACCACAGAACTGGTAATCGTAGCGATCCGGCAGTGTGATAAGCTTGATGGTTTCACCATAGTTGCGGCGGCTGAGCGCTGCCCCACCCTCACCCGAACAACTGGCAATCACCAAGGCAAATCGCGGATCGTGAGCAGCAGTCCAAAGGACTGTTTTTCCAAGTCGCGAGATACCAAAGAGAGCTACCCGCTTACTGTCAATGCCTTTATCGGTTTCAAAGTAATCCATGGCACGGCTCAGTCCCCAGGCCCAGGCCGAAATGGCGCCCCACTCGTCAGGCGCAAAAGCAGTTTGCCCGGTTTTGAGATACAAACTCCGCACGCCGTAGGGAATCCCACCATCAAAATCCGGATCAATATCACCATAGTACACACTGGCAAAGCCAAAACCATTTTCGATAAGTGGCATTGGATCAAACTGACCAAAAAAACTTTTTTCAGGTGCAGGTACCAATTGATGGTCCCGATCCCAGATCATTCCTCTCTTCACCCCCGGATCATTTATTTTGGAACTATTTGCCACAAAACCGATATTGAGCAATACCGCCACCGGCTTCTCGGCTTTTGCTGGCAAGTAAATAAGCAAATCCATTTTGGGTCCCGCCGTATCTTTAGAAAAATAAACGGTCACCTGTTTCCTGATAGCTTTTCCATCGAATACCAGTGTCCCCTGGTCAAATACATCAAAACTCAAGTTCTTGGGCGCACCGGGCGTTTTACCGAATTGGTTCTCTTCAAACAGGGTTAGGATTTCAGGCTGACGTTTATCGAACCATGTTTTGTCACTGGTCACCCTTTCGCCATCGTTCAAAGTCAGCGGGTCGGGCAATGTGTACGAGCCAACATGGGCTTCCGTGTAGTTAATTTTTATGCCTTCGCGCTCATCGTCAGGCCAATCCTGAATTTGCGCAAAAAGTGGGCTGCCCAACATGAGCCCAACAACAGCAAATACAAGTAATCGGAAATAGATCTTGGAAATCATAGTTTTGATTTTATTGGTTTAGGAGCATTCAGTTTTATGGATTTCGCTTTTCTAAATTACAAAATCCAAGCAGACTTCTGTTCAACCACAAAGACAAACTATTGGACGAATGAAATCCACAGTCTGCTCATTTTTCGTAAAATGAAGAAAACATGCTACGCAGCATGTTTTTTAATATTCGCTTAACACAAGTTTGTGTTTTTCAGCATATCTTTGTCGTAGATTTTATTTCATAAGTTTAGGTTTGATTAGTTTTATTGGTTTAGTTAGGTTAGAAAAGGGTAGATAGAGGTCTACTCTTTTTTTTTGCCCAAACCCGAATGAAATTAATCAAACCATCCAGTCCGTTTCCAGCTCTGGATAAGCCTCGCCTTCAATTACAGGACACTCCAACATCTTTGTGCAAGGCCAATGCTCTGCCAGGTATTTTTTGAATACTTTCACGCTTTCTACAGCTACCAATACATTTTCGTCAGGAAGATGATTGTACACCACCGCTTTGATATCAATTTTCCACTGTCGACAAACCTCCAGGCTCATCAAAGTATGATTGATGCTCCCTAATTTAGAAGAACTCACTAAAATTAATGGATAATTCGTAGCCTTGATATAGTCAATCGTCAACCATCCATCATTGATGGGAACCAACAATCCACCAGCTCCTTCCAAAAGAGTTATTTCGTATCTTTTCTCAAGCTCTCGAGTTGCCGAAGCAATTTTTTCCAGATCAATGGTCTGATTTTCCAAACGGGCTGCCAAATGCGGCGAAGCGGGAAACGAGAACAAATATGGGCAAGTCAGATCCTGGCGATCCACTTCCTGCAAACCGATCCCCATCATTTTACGGTGTTGCAACAAATCATCTGATAAGCCAACACATCCTGTTTGCACCATTTTTTGGGTTATTACTTTAGTGCCCTGCTTTTTCAATTGTCGGGCAAGTAACCCTGTCACGATGGTTTTGCCGCATTCAGTATCAATGCCGCTAATAAACCAGGTCTTTCTCATGACTTCTTTTTAGCCAGAATCATGATGGGATGATATGTCAGTGTTGCTTCTCCCCGATCGTTCAAGGGGAAACGAGCTTCAAATTCCTGCAATTGCTTTCGGCTCCAATAAGCATTGTTTGTGCCATTGACACCCGTGTATTTCATATGCCGCAAAACATCCACCGGGTGTTTAAAATGAAGCTGCTCCAATTCATCATGAACAAACAGCAGTTCAAAGCAATCGCCCACCATTTCCCGGATTTTCTCTAATGAATGATAAGACAATCCTTGATTCATCGTTAGCCTGATTTCCCGAAAATTTTCTGGTCCAAACGTACTGAATGCGAATATTCCTCCGGGAGCCAATGCATCATTTGCTTTTTCCACAAAAGCAGGCAAATCATGAAACCATTGTACGGTTGACGTTGAAACAATCCCATCCAATGATGTTGGGAAATCGATCACTTCAGCATCGCCTTCCAGGAATTGCCATGGTTGAAACTCCGCATGGTCAAATACCTGTACAATTCCATTTTCTATTGATGGAACGAGGTCATTTACAAAATAACGTCTCGGAGACAAACTCCGCAACACTTCCGCCGTCAATAAACCGGAGCCACAGCCCACTTCCAGAAGCGTACCAAAACCCGTCACTTGTTGCATTTGCAAGCTTTCCACTAATTTCCGGCAGATTTTACGTTGAACAATCGCGTGACTATTATAGGTTGTCCAGCTTTTGCCAAAGCTTGTTCTAATTTTTTCTTTTTCAATAAACATCATTTACCCTTTTATTAATTCATTCAAATTTGAAAACTCACCAAACGGAAAATGTGACCAGTTCTTTTGGTTCACTTCTGCTTTTCCATGCCAAAAACGAAGCTGGTTTTCCGGCGGAACAATTCGGTCATTCAATCCGATTAGAACCAAATCCCAAGAGAATTCTTCCGGAGTGAAGTCGTTTCCTAACGTATCGAAAAACTGCAATTCATGCTTTTGATTTTCGATGCTTCTTTTCGACAAAAACTGCTCTGCTTCTTCCAGTTGGCTTTTCCCACCGAACATCCTCAGGTTGAATTTAAACCGGTTCCGTTCATTCCAGCCGTTCAATGTTTGTTGAAAGATGGATTGAGGAATTGCCAACTCATCATGCCACGGCCATGGAGTCCCATTGATTGCTATGCTTGAATTTATTTTCAAATTTGATTTTGCAAGCACCGCATTGGCCGCACAAACGCCAAGTGACCAAGCCAGTACGATAATATTTTCATACTGAAACTCATTGGAATGAAGCGGTTCCAACACATTGTATTCGTCAAAAAGACAAACATCATATTCGCCATGAATCATGCCACTCAACACTTGCTCATCCATTCCCCACCCGTTGAAAAACAGAATGCAGGTTGGTTTTCCGGAGCGACTAACCCACTTTTTCTTCATAACGCATCAAGGTGTTGATCAGCTTGTCCAAGCACTCGAATTCGAGTCCGGCATACAATGAGAAACGCAAGCGAGCAGTTCCAACCGGAACAGTCGGTTGACGAATCGGCAACACATAGTAGCCCAGTTCACGAAGGGTCATTGCATATCGTACAGCCCATTCATTTTCACCCAAAATCAGGGGGACGATGTGACTATTTGCTTCCACACCCAACGCATAGGAAACTTCCTTTGAAAGCAGGCTCAATTGTGCACGTCGCTCATTCATATCCGGTAATTTCTGAAAAATGAAATTGGTCCAGGCAAGGTTGACAGGCGGAAGGGCAGTCGTAAAAATCAAGCTGCGTGATGTATTGACCAGGTAGTTTTTGAAAACACCGTCGCAAACCACAAAAGCTCCAATGGAAGCAATTGCCTTTCCGAACGTCCCTACCAAGAAATCTACTTCATCAATCAAACCGCTCTGCTCTGCCAGTCCCAATCCTTTTTCGCCAAAAACCCCCAATGCATGTGCTTCATCGACGTACAAAAAAGTATCAAATTGCTTCTTCAATCGAACCAGTTCATGGAGATTTGCTAAATCGCCATCCATGCTAAACACACCTTCGGTCACAATAAAAACCTGCTCGTATTCCGAGCGATATTTGATCAACAGGCTTTCGAGATGGTTATAATTCAAATGGCTAAATCGCCGAACCTCAGCCGGGCAGAGTTTCATTCCGTCGATGATACTGGCATGCACCATTTTGTCAGCCAAAATCAAATCGTGTTTTCCTGCCAGGGCCGGCAAAATGCCAATATTGGCATGGTAACCACTATTGAACACCAAACATGCTTCTCGCTGATAAGCTTGCTGAATCGTGTTCTCTAACTTTCGGTATTGATCACTATTCCCTGTGAGCAAACGCGACGACACCGCACTGAAATCCAATTCCAGCAGGTCATGAGAGCTTAGAAATTCAGCTTTCAAATTTTGATCACTGCCAATTCCCAAATAATCATTGGATGACAAATTAATCATTCCTTTGGGCACAACTTCCGGCAAACTCCTCAAATTGGATTGTTGTTCCAGTTCTATTAATCGTTGGTTGAAGCGTGTTTTCATTGTATATGGTTTGAAACAACAGTCACGACAGCATGTGTCAATGTTGACAATTCTTCAGGTGAAATGGTAAACGGCGGCATCAAGTACACCAGCTTTCCGAACGGACGAACCCAAACGCCCTGTTCCACAAACTGGCGCTGGATCACAGGCAAATCAACTTCGTTTTGGAGTTCTACCACTCCAATGGCGCCCAGCACACGAACATTAGCAACATGTGGTAATTCAGCAAGCTGTTCCAGTTCAGCATTCAGTTGCATTTCAATCATGCTTACGCGCATTTTCCAGTCTGATTTTAGCAGGAGGTTGATACTGGCATTCGCCACGGCACAAGCCAATGGATTGGCCATAAAAGTGGGGCCATGCATAAACACACCCGGATTTCCATCGGAAATTCCTTCAGTAATGGCATTGGTACACAAGGTAGCTGCAAAGCTCATATAGCCGCCCGTGAGTGCCTTACCCAAACACAAAATGTCAGGGGTAATTTTCGCGTGTTTACAGGCAAACAATTCCCCCGTTCGCCCAAAGCCGGTTGCTATTTCGTCAGCGATCAGGAGGATACCATATTCATCGCAAATGCGACGCACTTCCGCCAAATAGTGGGGATGATAAAACCACATACCACCGGCTCCCTGAACAATGGGTTCCAAAATGACGGCTGCTACTTGATGGGCTTTCGTTGCAACAACGTCCAATAGTGGATCGAGATCGTCGGGATGCCATTCACCATCAAATCGCGAGCTTGGAGACGGCACAAAATGCTGCTTCGGCAACTGATCTCCAAAGATGGAGTGCATGCCAGTCACCGGATCACAAACCGACATGGCATGCCAGGTATCGCCGTGATAACCTTTTCGCAAAGCGACAAATTGATTTTTCTCCGGCTTCCCTTTGGACTGCCAATATTGAATGGCCATCTTCAACGCCACCTCAACAGCCACTGATCCCGAGTCGCTAAAAAACACTCTTTGTAGTGGTTCTGGCGTTAGTGCAATCAGCTTCTCGGCCAGCTCCACAGCCGGACGGTGTGTAATTCCGCCAAACATCACGTGGGCCATATCATCCAGCTGCCGCCGAATCGCCTCATTCAACGCCGGATGATTGTAACCGTGAATCACGGCCCACCAGCTTGACATGCCATCAATCAGGCGACGGCCATCTTCCAACTCCAGGTAAACGCCTTCCGCCCTTTGAACCGGATAACTGGGAATGGGCCTGGTACCCGATGTGTACGGGTGCCAGACGTGTTCCCGGTCAAAATCAATCAATTTAGATGCTGTTTCTATCATACTTTCTTATTTGGCAATCGTGAATCCAGCTTCCTGGAAATCACGAAGGTCATCGTCAATCCTGGAGCCTGTTGTGGTCAGGTAATCACCGGTGAGTGCTGCACTCACTCCTGCCCGTAATGCTTTGTTCTGGAACGATTTGATCTGAATACGGCCACCTGCAAAACGGATATTTGCTTTCGGGTTCATGAAACGAAACACAGCAAAAGTGGTCAGGATATCTTCTTCGGGTAATAACTCTTGATTTTCCAAAGGAGTACCCTCAACAGGTGTCAGAATATTGATGGGAATGGAATGCACCGCCAGCTCGGCCAATGTCGCTGCCAACTCCACACGGTGTTCGGCTGTTTCACCCATTCCAATGATACCTCCTGAACAAACTTTGATTCCCAATTTTTTCGCTGCTTTAATGGTTTCAATTTTCTCTTCCATCGTGTGCGTGGTCACCACTTCAGAGAAGTAAGAAGGAGCCGTTTCCAGGTTGCAGTGGTAGTGCTCAATGCCTACCTCATTCTGCAATCGACGCAATTGGCCTTCGTCAATCAATCCCATTGAGGCACACATGCTCAGGTCGGTTTTCTCCTTGATTTCTTTATAAATGGGAATCAAATCGTCGAGTGTTTTATTATAGACACGTCTTCCACTGGTAACGAGTGAATGTCGGCTCACGCCTTTTTCCGCGCTTGTCATGGCCTGTTTTAAGGCCTCCTCACGATCGACAATTTCGTATTCTTCAATATTGGTGTTGTAATGGCGCGATTGGCTGCACCATTTGCAATCCATCGCACAACGTCCAGACTTTGCATTCGTAATAGAACAAAGGTCAATGCGGTTGCCACAAAAGTGCAGGCGTATCTCATCTGCCGCTCGGTACAAAGCTTCTTTATCAGCAGTGTGATACAGCTCTACTCCTTCTTCATAGCTCAATTGATAGCCGGCGAGCACCTTTTCTTTCAATTTTTCAATAGCAATCATGATTGGTAGGTATTAAAAAGTCCGTTCCCTGCTCGAAGCAGAAAACGGACTTTAATTAGACATATAATAAGTTCATTCCATCCCAATAAAGGAAGTTCTTTCGCGGGATGAATAGTTAATTTCGAAGTTAATATAACGGCCCACTGAAGACCCAATAATTCAAGCAATGTTGCTCCCGGATCGGGCGATTTCAGCTCATCCGCATTTTCCTCTGGCGACGAATCAGCCAACCATTTGACAAAAGCTGCCGGTTGACTCACATTCTTCGAATAAAAATGTTGTGAAATTGTTGTGGATAGTTTCCCGATCCGGATGAGTTTTCCCAGGGATGCAAAAACAGCATAGCACTTCCCGTTCCATTGATGAAAAGTGAAAACTCTTTTTGCGATGTGTTTATGGGAATGCATGATGGGAAGCAAAGGTAGTTTTTCGGATCGAAGAAAAAAAATGATCGGAGATTTGGTCGTTTTATAAGAAGAAATGAATTCTGATTGTTCTAAAAATTGAATAAATTCGCTTGCAATCGTCATTCAACGGTTATTATAATCAATCAAAAAAGGAAGGAATTTATATATGCGCATAGTTGTTCTTGATGGATACACATTGAACCCCGGAGATTTGAGTTGGGAACCGTTAAAGGCTTTTGGTGAAGTAACCGTTTATGATCGGACTCCATCCAGCGAAATTGAATCACGTTTGACAGATGCTGAAATTGCTTTGACCAACAAAGTTCCCCTCTGGCATGAAACCATTGAAAAGCTTCCTAATTTGAAATACATTGGAATATTAGCGACCGGCTACAATGTTGTCGATATGGAGGCAGCCCATGAACGAAAAATACCAGTGACAAACATTCCAGCTTATAGCACCGAATCAGTTGCCCAACAGGTCTTTGCTCACCTGTTAAATCTGACCAATCATATCACTGAACATGCCCAACAGTCGCCGCAAAAATGGCCGGCCAGTGCCGACTTCAGCTATTGGGATTTTCCACTGGTCGAACTTCAAAGCCTGACGATGGGAGTTGTTGGTTTTGGTAGCATTGGGCGTGCAACCGCTCGATTAGCAACTGCTTTCGGCATGAAAGTTTTGCTCAATACCAGAACCCGCCCCAAAGATGTTCCTGATGGCGTCACTTTGACTGATCTTGATACGCTTTTTTTAGAGAGCGATGTGGTGAGCTTGCATTGCCCGCTCACAGCCGACACGCAAGAGATGGTCAATAAAGAACGACTTGTAAAAATGAAATCATCGGCTTTTCTAATCAACACTGGGAGGGGGCCACTGATCAATGAGCAGGATTTGGCTGATGCGCTGAATAATGGCCAAATTGCCGGTGCCGGATTGGATGTGCTTTCCAAGGAGCCAGCCGATCCCAACAACCCACTTCTGACTGCTAAAAACTGCTACATCACCCCGCACATTGCTTGGGCCACAAAAGCGTCACGCAGCCGTTTGATGAAAATTGCTATTGAAAATGTCCGTCAATTTCTGGCGGGAAATCCTCAGAACGTGGTGAATGGAATATAGCTATTCATCTGTTTTACAAATTACAATAATTCTGAGTTCTTTACAGGCTCTTAGATATTACCAAAGTGATCGGCACAATAGGAAATGACTAACTTACACTTTTTGGCGAATCAAAAAACTTTTACGAATTTTTATAAAAAATAGTCATGAACACACTACAAGAAATAAGAAACCAATTGATTGATCGAATCCTGGTAGCAAAGAATAAAAAGTTACTTCAGGCAATCGATAAAATTTTGGATTCAACAGAGACCGATGAAAAATTATTGCTGGGCTCTGAGCAAATTGAAATGTTGCAAAGTAGCAAGGATGATATCGATAAAAACAACCTGATATCAGAATCTGATCTGAAAAAATCTGACTCTAAATGGATGAATTAATCGTTTATTGGACACAAACAGCTTTACATTTTTAATTATTGGAATGAACGTAACCAAAGCACCCAATATTCCCAAAAACTTATCCGATCAATTAGAGAACGGATTAATTTATTAAAAAAGCACCCCAATTGGGGAAAAGAAACGAATTTTTGAAATACCAGAGCCATTTCACTTGGACATTATAGTATTCTCTATCAAGCCATTCCTCCAAGGTTAATCAAAACTGGTTTTTGGGACAATCGCCAGAATCCCCAAAATCTCCTGCATTTCCTAAAAAACCAGAATTCGTGATTTTTTGTTACTCGTTGTAATTTATCTGCTTTTATTCCCCGTTCAACTCATCATGCCGGAAACAGCTCAACAAGTGGTCGTTCACCATACCGGTGGCTTGCATGTGCGCGTAAATAATAGTTGAACCAACAAATTTAAAGCCCCGCTTTTTCAGGTCTTTGCTTAGTTTATCCGAAATGGG
>Ga0102953_1000802_pt1 | contig 20680 bp, 9 predicted proteins | sample SalPon2A_C_D2_MG_FD_78509 | JGI IMG/M metagenome (GOLD analysis project Ga0102953, IMG submission 78509) | Soil microbial communities from South San Francisco under conditions of wetland restoration - Salt Pond MetaG R2A_C_D2_MG | ecosystem: Environmental > Terrestrial > Soil > Wetlands | place... | reverse complement strand
CCCGGGTCCACCGTGGCCCACCGATAATTTTTCTCCTGATGCCATTTCAATGTCGTGGAGGAGGAACACCCAAACAGGAGGCCCGACAAGAGTACAAAGGCAGACAGGAATTTCAGGTTACTAACTCTTTTGAGGTTGGTGGTCACAGGATATTCAGGATTGATTGGGTTGGTTCGGATCAGACACACACTAAGCCGCACTTTACGATCCAAATCATAGAAAATGATGAATTGTATCAAAATAAAACCTATCTACCAAATCAGGATTACGATGGATTCCCGGGAAGATATATGACAAGGACTATCTATTTCACCATCTCATCAATAAATGAGATATTACTGTATGATCTGATCATGATCTGTCTGCAGATCACAGAGTTACTCAGAAAGTTGGCGACCATCATTTTATAAGAACGATTATGAACAAAAGGATTCCTTACCCGTCTATCATTTTTATCATATTAATTATGTCATCCGCGCAGGCACAATCGGTAAGCGGGAATTATGACATTACTCGGTATGGTGCCGTACCAAATAACGGAGAACTCTGCACCGGTGCGATTAATAAGGCTGTTGAGGTCTGCTCCGATAATGGTGGGGGGACCGTAATTGTGCCACCCGGGACGTTTATCAGCGGTACCATCATCCTGAAAAGTAAGGTTACGCTCCACCTTGATCCGGGTGCGGTGATTAAGGGAAGCGGAAATATGAACGACTATAAAGTGGATGGAAATGTCGAGGGTCTCATATTTGCAAAGGAGGCTTCCCATGTGTCCGTTACCGGTCCCGGAATTCTTGATGGTAATGGGACTCACTTTATGAATATGCATAAGCTGCGTATTGGTGGCGACGCATTTCAATATACCCGGCAGGGGAAAGACTACCTGAGCGGAAGTGACGGTATCGCCGACGGGCCGGTGGTGCCGCTTGAAAGGCCGGCCGAAATGCTGCGATTCATGCACTGTTCGAATGTACTTCTTCAGGGTGTCACGATACATGATGCCCCAAACTGGACGATTCATCTGGGGGATTGCAGCGACTCAAACATTATGGGTATTACAATCGAGAACAACCTGTTGATTCCCAATAACGACGGTATCCACCTTACTACCTGTCAGAATATTCATATCTCGGATTGCGATATTAAGACCGGGGATGATGCCATTGCTGTGACCGGGTTAACCTTCTACACAGAACATGATCAACATGAAGTCTATAAGAAAACCTATACCGACAGTGTTTGCAAAAATATTACTGTCGCCAACTGCACCCTGGAGTCACGGTCGTCCGGCGTACGCATCGGCTATGGTGCGCACAGTATCGAAGATTGTACCTTCAGCAACCTGGTAATTCACGATTCCAACCGTGGTATTGGAATATTCGTGCGGGGGAAAGGGTCGGTGAAGAACATTACGTTTGATAACATCATTATTAAAACGCGTTTGCATACCGGTCAATGGTGGGGAAATGGGGAATCGATTCATGTTTCCTGCCTGCGGCGACTGGCGAATACTCCGCTTGGGAGTATCCAAAATGTTCGCTTTTCGAATATCACGGCAGAGAGTGAAAACGGAATCCTGGTATATGGAGTGGGTGATAGTCCGGTCAGAAACCTGGAATTTGACAATGTCCACGTTAAAATTCTGAATAGTCGGTTGAATAAAACATTTGGCGGTAATTTTGATCTTCGTCCGGCAGCCGAGCTGTCAGAAAGTATTTTCAAACACGAAATCCCCGGATTCTATGGACAATATATCGATGGGTTGAAACTCAACAACGTCACCATAAACTGGGCCAAGGGATTGCCGGATTTTTTTACGTACGCACTGCAGCTTAGCCATTTTACAAATGTAGATATCAATGAGTTCACCGGGAGACAGCCTCATTCCGGCGACCTTACTCATTCCGCAATCAGCCTGAGTCATGGCCGTTCCGTAAACGTGCGTAACTGCAGAGCCCCGGAAGGAACGGGCATCTTCCTGTCTTATTCAAATATTCGTGGGAAAGGTCTTTTTGTGAACAACGATCTGAGAAATGCTCAGAAAACTATTTTACCGTCAAAAGATGGGTTTTTATTTGAATCCAACCTGTTGCCGGGACAGTGAAGCGGTTTTAATTTTTAATGAGGATTAGAGGAATCCAGGTTAATCGCTGAACGATCCGTTTTGTTTTACAAGCACTTCATGCTGCGGTGCAAAGAGATCAAACATAGGCAGGGTAGCTGCGCCCAGGGCAGATGCATCGCTTCCAGCAGTGGCAAGCCGGAGATCAGGGACGGTTTCTTTCCCATCGATCCTTAGATTGGGAAGCCTGCTTTTGAGGCCGTTACATAAATCCAATATAATCGGCTCGGGAAGAGTGCCGCCGAGGAAGATAATCTCCGGGTCGACAATGTACTCAATTGACAGGAAGGCAGGAGCCAGAATGTTGATTGCCTGTTCAAGCCATTCCATGAAAACGGGATTCTTTTTTTCATACAGATTGAGCAGGTCGGCAGGCCTTAAAGCACGCACCCCTTTTTTGTCAAGCCATTTGTAGAGTCTTGAAATGTTGAAGTGTTCCCCGATGTGGGGGCGGTCGGAGTTGCTCAACATGCTGACCGGACCGGAGTAGGGGAGATAACCGATTTCACCGGCGTTACCGGTAATCCCGTCGTATAACTGACCGTTAAGCACCAGTCCGCCACCCAGGCCAGCTCCGAAGAAAATGTACAGGAAGGAAGAAACATGACGACCATCGCCATACCAGCGTTCACCGACAGCTGCAGCCGAAGCATTGTTTTCCAGGAAGATAGGCACGTCCATATGCCTGGATAGCATCTCCAGCACCGGCACATTCACCCAGTTGGGAAATGCTTTGGGATTCACCATCGTTGCCACTGACTTATTCCTGCTGAAATCGATAGGCCCCGGAAAACTTATGCCGATGCCCCCAATTTGTTTTTCCTCCAAATCCTGTTGTTTAATCAATTCCTTGATAGATGCCGCCATCAAGTCGATGGTGTCGCCGGGAACCGGAGTTTCTAACTCGTAATAAATATGTTGTTTGACATTCCCTGTCAGATCAAGAAGAATACCCGTAAGGTGGTCGCGATTAAAATCAATACCTATGGAATAGGCCCCTTCGGGATTAATTTCCAGGATTATGGATGGGGCTCCACGGCCGTCCTGCCGTTTGCTTCCTTCCCGGATGAGATTCGTATCAATGAGCCTTTTGACAATATTTGAAACCGTTTGTGCGGTTAGGTTGGACCTGCGGGCAATATCTGCACGCGATAAGGGACCGAATAGTCTAATCGTCTCAAAAACAATTCGGTAATTATACGCCTTGGTATACGTTAAATTTGTTCCGGTAAGCATGCGTTATTTCAAAAATAGGTGCTCATATAACTGATATCCTCATCCGGATATTATCTATTTTTCAATCCTTTCCCTATTTAATCAAATAATTTGATCAAACAAAAATCAACCTCCTTCTCAGAAAAATGCAGAAGACGGGGTGGAATAAACGTATCACTAACACTTGCAATAAAAAATACAAAGAAATGTAAAAGCGAATGAATTTCAAAATTTCTGGCCTCCTTTTTCTTAAAAAGTAAAGGTTATGCGTGTGCAGAAGGTCATTAAATAAGAGCTTTTCATGTTCTGAAAGCCATCCAATTCGTATAAATCCACTCCGTAAAACGATTCCATTTATTCAAAAGTGAAAATTGTACATAAGTATTTAATATTTATAATATTTATGTACTCCGTTTTAATTCACTATGATGGATAAATTGGGTATATTTTTATGTCAATGAATATTGATATGTAAAGCCTTGCCACCGATGGCCCTTGTACTCGAGTGATAACTGCAAATCTAAGTCAGATCGGGTGAGATCTAAGGAGGGTTATTGAATGTATACAAACTGTAAAATAATTGAGGGATTTCGAATCGGGAAAATCTGATTCTATGCCTTGGTAAAGAGAATCCGATTTGTCCCTTTCTTATCAGCCGATCGGTGATTTATGTGGAGGATTACAGGTTGCGTATCTAGGAATGGAAGATGATATGCCAACCTGATCCGGAGTATTTATCAAAAAAGTGAGAGAAGCGCTTTTCAAGCTTACTGAGGGATAGAGTGCCGGAATCCGATGGAGGGAAAAAGCAACCGGACAATCATCCTAAATCTACAATATTCAAAATACAAGAGATTATGACTATTAAGCTACGTTACAATCTGCCTGCCATTTTTATTGTATCATGTCTCACTTTTTGGGTTTTGATGATGCCATTTGAGGTGTTGGCTCAGTCGGGCAGGATCACAGGCAAAGTCACAGATGCAATAACCAAAGAGTCGTTACCGGGGGCCAGTGTTGTAATCAAGGGTACTACGATAGGTGCCGCTTCGGACTTACAGGGTAATTACACTATTAACGGAGCGCCAGCCGGGGAGCATACCCTGACCATTTCCTACATAGGCTATGATGCTCAGGAGAAGCCTGTACAGGTAAATCCAGGCCGAACCACAACCGTTGATTTTGCACTTAGTCCTATAAGTCTTCAGGGACAGGAAGTGGTTGTATCCGTACAGGCAAGCGGACAGCGGCAGGCCATTAACCAGCAGCTTGCATCGAACACCATCGAAAACGTTGTCTCAGAGAGCCGGATCAGATCATTACCTGATGTAAACGCCGCCGAATCGGTAGGAAGACTACCGGGGGTGTCGATCGAAAGGTCCGGAGGCGAGGCTACTAAAGTGGCAATTCGGGGTCTTTCACCGAAATATAACCTGGTTACAGTTAATGGGGTGGAGATACCGGGTACAGGAGCGGACGATCGTAGTGTCAACCTTTCCATTATCTCGTCCAATATGCTTGACGGGATATCACTGAAAAAGGTGGTGACACCGGACATGAATGCCGATGTGCTTGGTGGAACGGTAGATCTCAAGCTGATGGAAGCACCCGACAGCATGATTATGAATGCGTCTATACAAGGTGGGTATAATCGCTTACGCTCTTATTATGGTAATTATAAATTTGATGCTTCTGTCAGTAACAGATTCCTTAAAGACAGGTTGGGTCTGATTCTAAGCTTCAATGCTGATCGCTACAACCGCAGTGCTGATATTTTCCAGGGCGATTATTTGGAGACAACCTTAACCGGTACTAATGAAACGGCCGTTGAAGTGTCTAATTTGAATCTGAGAGAACAGAATGTTGAGCGGGGACGGACAGGCGGAAGCATGGTAATGGACTACCGTATTCCGAATGGAAAGGTAACCCTTAATGGTTTTTATAACCGACTGAACGACAATGCATTGAATCATATCAATCAGCTAGATATTCACAACAGGCGTCATTACTACCAGCTTAATTATAGCCCTAAAAGTTATAATTCAATTTTTACTGGTGCCTTTGGACTACAGAGAGATTTCAACTGGATGAGTGTTGATATCGGGGTTTCCCGATCGGGAACCCTTGCAAAGAATCCATCAAACTATATCTACCAGTTTGATCAGGAAAATGCGGCGTTTATTGGTGAGCCTACCCCGGATACACGCCCATCGGAAATACCGGCTATGGCCACTAATGACTCGACGCTAATCGCACTTCAACAACTCTTCCATGAAACGATTCACCGCAATGAAAACGTGACAGGTACCCAGTTGAATTTAAAGTTCCCATTCCGTTTTAGTGATCATATAAGTGGGTATTTAAAAACAGGGGGTAAGCTTCGATGGCTCGACCGTATGAATAATGTTGAGCGGATCGGTCGGGATGGGCTCCAGTATGGAGGAGGCCGGCAGGTTTTTGTATCTATGGATGGAGTTGACCCGCAATTCCAACTCGACTCATTGTTTTTGGAATATGGGCATGTCCCCATGTTTCCATTTTCATCTAACTACTACCGACCTAAATATCTGAGCGGGCAGTTTGGAGACTATCCGATGGGGCCTGTGGCCAGTTTGCCCATTATGGAAACCATGTGGAATAATTTAGCCGCCTCAGGTGATACACTACGATATTACATCCAATCTTTGGGTAGCGATTACAGTGGCATTGAGCGGTATCAGGCTGCCTATATCATGGCTGAGGTTGATCTGGGCAGGTATATCACGTTTATCCCCGGCGTCCGCTGGGAAAAGAATTACACACGTTATAATGGAGAGCGATTCAGAGAGGTTTCGCCAAATAATGTGCAGCAACCGCCGGCTGATTTGGAATATCTAACCATAACCAGGCGAAACAATTACTGGTTGCCAATGTTCCAACTTAAAGTCGAGCCTCTCGACTGGCTAAAGGTAAGATTGGCATTTACCGAGACACTGACGCGGCCGGATTACATCCAGTATGCACCGATCACGACTATTAATTCCTATCAAAGCTATGTACGGGCGGCGAATTCACAATTGAAACCGGCAAAATCCAAGAATTACGATGCTGCTGTCTCGGTGTTTGCGAATTACATTGGACTCTTCACGGCCGATGTGTTTTATAAGAATATCGAGGGATTGATCTTCCAAACCAGGTACTACTTGCGAAAAGGTATTGAGCCGCTTCCCGGTATGAATATACCCATAAACTGGTATGCAAAGGCCAGTCCCGAAGTGGACACCTATATCAATAACCCCTATAAAACGACTTATAAAGGATTTGAACTCGAGTGGCAGACCAACTTCTGGTATCTGCCTTCCGTTCTGAAAGGATTGGTCCTGGATGTAAACTTCTCGCGGATTTATTCGAGGACAGAAAAGCGCCTCTATACATTGAAGCAGGAGGGAATCATCCCCGGATCATGGCCACCACAACCGAATTGGGTCGTCAATGATACATCCCGGATTGCACGGATGCCTAACCAACCCAAGTTCATAGCCAATATCACCCTGGGCTTTGACTTTAAGGGCTTCTCAGCACGCCTCTCCTATCTGTATCAGACCAATCAGGTGGCATATATCGACCGCAAACCGGTATTGGATCAATTTACCGGTACATATGCACGCTGGGATCTTACTCTGAAACAAAACCTGCCAGCCGGATTCCAGGTGTTTGCAAATCTGAATAACCTGAATAATCGCAGGGACAGGAGTTACAGAGGTACGACATTAGATAACCCGACATATATCGAAAACTACGGATTCACCACTGATGTAGGCATTCGTTATCAATTTTAGACCATTAAAGTCAACTATTAATCAATACGTGGAGGATGGATATGAAGCACCTGAACTATAAGCTTCTATTGTTGGCTCTCAGTGTGGGAGTTGTATTCTATCCTGCTAAGCTTATCATGGCTCAGCAAGGTGACACACTTACGGTAGAATGGCAAAATACAGACCAGACCGTTAAAGTTAATGCACTGCGCGACGCTATTGCTGCGGATACTACCGCAACAGGAGAGCGTGCACATAAGGTTTACAAACTGAAAAAGGGAGGATTTTACTGGATCACAGATCCCATTCAGAATGATAATTTCCCGCTTATCATAGTTGGTGAAAACGCTGATCCGACCGACATTTACGGCAATCCACCGGTTATTCAACGAGTGACCCGAAACGACGGAACAGCGCCATCCGACCGGATGTTTACGGTGGTTGATGATGCAACATTCAAAAAAGTCTGGATTGTAGGTGCCGATGATAATGGCGTTCAAACGGCATACCAGCCAGTCACGATCACAGGTAACGACAAGACCTATATATTCGACAACGTCATTTTCGAACGTAGTAATTTTGCCATTACCGCATTCACCGGAACCAATAATGACATCCATTTTACTAACTGTAAGTTCCGGAATCTGATCGGTAGTCCCAGTACCCAACAATGGGAGGGACGTGGCATATCGGTCTGGGCAAGCCAGGACACTATCATTATTGAAAACAATACGTTCTTTAATATAGGGTACACAGCTTTTCAGCTTGAAGGAGGTTATCGCAAGTATATCCGCTTCAACCATAATACTATTGTGAATAATGGTCGTCAGATTGAAGACTTGAATAAGAAACAGGAATATTTCACAAATAACCTGATTCTAAACGGTTTCTGGCATGGAGAAGGCAATGCAGATCTGACCGCACCGGGTCGTGATCCCGGCCAGTATTCGACAGGTTTTTTCACTGTGGGCATATTACCTTCGCAATATGGTCTGGAAGTGGAACGGCAGATTGTGCTGGCCAATAACGCCCTGTGGCGTGATCCTCAGTTTAATGCCTATTACGCCGATTCGATTCACGTTCAACCGCTGGTAAGTGATACGTCCAGGTATTTTTTCAGTACCTACGATCATATCATTGCTCAGGATACTATGTGGCTCTCATCGGCACCATCAGGAATGACCTCTGATGCCTTTACGGGTGCTGTAGTCGATTCTATGTGGAATAATATTACAGATCTGAGAAGAGGCATCACGCCTGCCCAGACGTATTTCTATAAACTAACAGATCAGGCTACCGCCGTATCGTGGCCTTTGCCAGAAAACTTTGCATATACAGATGCAACACTTATGCAAGCCGGTACGGATAAATTGCCTTTGGGTGATCTGAACTGGTTTCCACAATCAAAACAGACATTTGAAACCAACAAGGCCACTTACATAAAAGCTATCGAAGACCTGGGAGGAACCGCACCTGCCTATGATATCAAGTCGACAATTGAAGCTGAAAGTGGAATGCTCAGTGGCGATGCAAAAGTCGATACAGTACAGGGGACCGCATTTTATACGATGAAGAGTGGCGGTTTCATCAAGTGGACTTTCAACCTGAGCAGCGCAGGAACCTATGGATTGAAGATTAAAACCAGGGCCAATGACGCCACGCGTGGTGAGTACATATATATCAACGGCAGCAGCATGAGCATCACAAAAGGTGATGATGGCGGTTATCTGTTTAAAGGATTGACTTACCCTGCATGGCAGTGGTATACTATCACAAAGGATACTCTGACCACGGAAACAGCTGGTCAACTGGACTTTGTACAAGGTGAAAATACGATCGAAATAAAACCTGAATGGGGGTACCAGGATTTCAGCGATGTTGCTCTCTTTTCAGGCGGTGATCCCAATAATGTGGTCATGAACCTGACAGCACCAATGGCTGTTGTTGAGCAGGTAGAACCCGGGGTAGAAGATGCCGGTGGTCAGGCCGTCGATAATGTTCCCAGTGGATTCATGAGCGTGGAACTGGGCGCAAATGGCGGCACAGGAAGCATCGAACTCAATATTGATTCGCTGGCCGACGGATCCTATCTCGCGAGGATTTTTTACCTGAGCCCGGATGGTTCACAAACCGGTCAGATTTCAGTAAATGGTACGGTAGCAGACCCATCCGTGAATTTTGCCGCATCAACAAGCATGACGAGTGTCGCAACTAAACTCTTCATGATTAAGAACGGACAGGTGACGACACTAGCCGGTACTCAATCCACGTTTACGTTGTCTTCCAGTGGCCATATCATTGTTGACTATTTGCAACTGGCACAGCAGGTAACATCGATTGAATCAGGTAGAGGTCAGTTGCCAACCGGCTTCTCGCTTGAACAGAACTATCCAAATCCGTTCAACCCGACAACCACCATTCGTTTCAAACTGCCGCAGGCTTCAAACGTACAGCTAACGGTATACAATGTACTGGGGCAAAAGGTGGCCGTTTTGGTAAATAATCACCTAAGTGCGGGAACTCATCTCGTTCAGTTCAATGCTAAAGCACTGGCATCCGGACTTTATTTCTATCAATTGAAGGCCGGCAACTTCGTTATGAATAAGAAGATGATGCTGATCAAATAACAGTATAACTACATATTAAGAGCAGAAGAAAGGGACCGCATCAGGTATGCGGCCCCTTTTTTATTGGCAATCCGAAAATTGGCAGGACCATATTGCAAAAGGTTTGCAAAGTAATATTACCAGGCCGTTTGATGGCTATTTGTAATAAAAATAATCATATATATATATCGAAAAGCCATAGTATTAAAATTTTTTAAACAAAAGGGGGAAAGTTACGTATTGATATAATCAATTGAATTGATTATATCTGAAAATAGGTTAATCTATTTGATTTATTAAACATGTGTGAGCATGGTGCCAGCGTGAAAAGATTTCGAGCCTTGGTGATGGTTGAATATTGGAAGCGTTTTTCTGCTCATCCTGAATGATTGATCGAATTACTGCCAAAAAGATGCAAAATCAGGACGTTATAATAATTCGGAGAATATGACCAAAAAGTTACGAGCCCAATTATTCTGTCTTCTCGCAATATTCTGTTTTTCATTTGAGTTAGTCGGTTTTACTCCTGTGGCCGCTTTTGCTCAGGCGGGTCGTATTACAGGCAAAGTAATCGATGTGACAACTCACGAAGCGCTCCCGGGGGCGAGCATTCTTGTAAAGGGAACAACGATTGGCGCGGCTACCGACAGAGACGGAAATTATACAATACAAGGCGCTCCGGCTGGAAATGATACCTTACTTATATCATATATAGGATATAAGTCCCAGGAAAAGCCAGTCAATGTACCCGCAAATAAAGAGGTCAAAGTTTATTTTGCCCTGCGGTCTCTGAGTGTCGTAGGACAAGAAGTTGTGGTTTCTGTCCAGGCAAGTGGCCAGAAGCAGGCTATTAATCAGCAACTGGCATCAAACACTATCGAGAATGTGGTATCCGAAAGCCGTATTAGGTCTCTTCCGGATGTGAATGCTGCTGAGTCGGTAGGGCGGTTGCCAGGTGTATCCATCCAGAGATCGGGAGGGGAAGCTCAGAAGGTTGCTATCCGCGGACTTGCCCCGAAATATAACATGGTAACCGTAAATGGGGTCCAGATTCCGGCGACAGGGGGAAGTGATCGCAGTGTGAACCTGTCGATTATCTCTTCAAATATGCTGGATGGGATCTCCCTGAAAAAAGTGGTGACACCGGATATGGATGCCGATGTGCTTGGCGGTACTATTGATTTGAAATTGAAAGAGGCTCCAGACTCGCTGTATGCATTTTCGTCATTTCAGGGTGGGTACAATAAGCTTAAATCATTCTACGGGAACTATCAGTTTGAGGCGAGCCTTGGGGATCGTTTTTTTAATAAGCGTCTTGGTGTTCTTGTCAATTTTAACACCAACCAGTTCAACCGTAGCGCAAATGTATACAACGGCGGATATAGCCTGGGTACACAAACAGGCACCCACGCTAAGATATTGGATCTTACAAATGTTACCCTGAATGAGCAAAATGTTATTAGATCACGATCTGGTGGGAGCGCGGTACTGGATTACAAAATACCGTCCGGGAAAATCACTTTTAATGCATTTTACAATCGACTTAATAACAATAGCCTCACTCATACAAATGACTTTCAAAATATAATTACGTCTACCGCGAATCCCACACAAACCATTACGCTCAGATCCGATCCTAAAAATATTAGTTCCATTTTTACCAGCGCTTTAGGATTCAAAAAAGATTTCAATTGGGTTCAGGTTGATGCGAGTGTTTCCAAATCTTCAACATTGGGCAAGGATCCTTCAAATTATTCATGGCAGTTCGATGATGAGACTTCGGGATATATTTTCGGCAGTGTACCTACTACTCAGACTACACCCTCTCAACTCGTGTCACAGTATGCCCTGAATGACACTTCTAAAACCAACTTGCGGGATCTCTTCCTGAATACTACGCACAGGAATGAATATGTTTCTGATGTCCAGTTAAACCTGAAGTTCCCATTTCATTTAGGCAGGCAGATTAGCGGCTATTTTAAAACAGGAGGGAAGCTGCACTGGCTTAGAAGGATGAATAATGAGGAACAATATGGGCGCGACGGATTACAATACGGCGGCGGTGGCACCATCAGAGCTTCTCTAAGCCAAGTAGATCCAACGTTCATTAATCCCCTATGGAAAGCAGGTAGTCCGCTTCATTATACAGGCTTTGCCGTTGATTATCAGCGTCCGAATTTTTTGAGTGGATCATTTGGCAGTATGCCACTCAGTTATGTGCCAAACCTAGCGATGTTGCATCGGTTGTGGAACGACTTGGTTGCTACGGATACCATTCCGGGAAGCGGCAGCTATTTGCGGTATTTCAGTCCCTCAATTGGAAGCGACTACTCCGGCAAGGAGCGTAAAGATGCCGCTTATATTATGGCGGAATTTGATCTTGGTCCGCATATCACATTCTTGCCCGGTGTACGGTACGAATACAACTATACCCATTATAACGGGTATAGATTTCAGGATGTTGATCAGAATAATAAGCCCTTTTCCCCACCGGTAGGTCTGGATTCCCTGTCCATTATTCGTCATAATTCGTATTGGCTGCCGATGTTTCAACTGAAGATAAAACCAACGGATTGGCTCAATATCAGGCTGGCACGTACAGAGACTTTGGCGCGGCCAGATTTCACTCAGTACGCCCCGATAACTACAATAAATGCCTATCATAACTATCTGAGGGCCGCAAATTCAGAGATAAAACCCGCCAAATCAACTAATTATGATGCCGCCCTTTCTATTTTTGAAAATCATATAGGTTTGTTTTCCGCAGATTTCTTCTATAAAAAAGTGGAAGATCTGATTTTCCAGACTCGGTACCTGTTGTTTAATAATCAAATACAGCCGTTGCCGGGAATGAACATACCTTCTGACTGGCTCAATATCATTTCGGGACTTGTCAGTGCCGATACCTACTTGAATAATCCTAATCCGACAACCTATAAAGGATTTGAACTGGACTGGCAAACCAATTTCTGGTATTTGCCATCTGTTCTGAAGGGGCTGGTTTTAGACGTGAATTTCTCGAGAATCTACTCGCACACTACTATCCCTTATTATAAGGCAGTAGCCACGCTGGATACCAGCGTCAGGCCCCCACAAACCAGCTATAGTATAGCCGATACGGTAAGATCGGCCCGAATGCCCGACCAGCCCAGTTACATTGCAAACGCTACATTAGGATATGATTATCGGGGCTTCTCAATACGTGTATCCTATCTGTATCAAACGGATGTCGTAACATATATCGATAACCTGCATCCGATTTTGGACAATTACACAGGTGCTTATTCACGTTGGGATGCAGCAATTAAGCAAAATTTGCCGATGGGATTACAGGTCTTCCTTAACCTGAATAATCTCAACAATCGCAGGGACCATAGTTACCAGGGCGATACAAGTCACCCAGTCTATACTCAGAATTATGGGTTTACGGCGGACATTGGTGTGCGATATACTTTTTAACCTAACATCACTAACTAAGACCAGAGGAATAATATGAAACGAAACAAATACGGTTTTCTTTGTTTGGGAATGGCTCTCATTTTGGGAGTTGCATTCTGGCCTGCAAAGCAGGCCAGAGCGCAGTCGAGCAGCGACACGCTCATGGTACCGTGGTCCAGAGATGGCATTTATCCCGTCGTGGATACGCTTCGAGACGTTATTGCAGCGGATACCAATGCCGATGGTTCCCGCAAGCATAAAGTCTATGAATTACAAAGAGGTGGATTTTACTGGATTACCGATGTTATCAATAACAATGGGTTTGCATTGAATATCGTCGGGCAAAAACCCGATCCTACTGATCCGGTATATGGCAATCCAGCCGTTATCCAAATGCATATAGTGAATTCAACCAATCCATCCGGACATATTTTCGCAGGGCAAAATAGCCTAACCCTGAAAAATGTATGGATTCTAGGGGATGATGATGCCGGCAGCCAGGGATATTATGAACCCATGGATTTGACCGGAAGTAATAATAAATATGTGTTTGACGGAGACATCTTCTCACGTAGCGATTTTGCCATCACTGCATTTGACGGAGTGAATAATGATATTACGTTCACGAATTGTGAGTTTCGCAATATGACCGGGAATAACGCGTCCCAGCAATGGACAGGTCGGGGAATATCTGTATGGGCCAGCCAGGATTCGGTTATTATTGAAAACAATACATTCTTCAACTGCCAGTACACAGCATTTCAGCTTGAGGGCGGATATGCAAACTACATAAGGTTCAATCACAACACGATTGTTGATATGGGCCGTCAGATTGAAAGTTCGAATAAGAAGCAGGAGTACTTCGCCAATAACCTGATTATTAACGGGTTCTATGATGGTGAAGGACATGCAGACCTGACGAGTCCAGGACGTCCGGCAAACCAATATTCCACCGGTATCTTCACCGTTGGCTTGTTGCCCAGTGAATACGGTCTGGAAAGTTCGAGAAAAATCCTTTTGGCCAATACCTATATGTACCGGGATCCGAAGTTCTCACCCAAGGGTTTTTATAGTGATTCCATTCACGTACAACCGTTGGTTTCAGACTCCTCGGCTTATTTCTTTAAGACGTACAGCGGCATCGTGGCCAAGGATACTGTTTGGATGAGTTCGCCGCCGGCAGGTATGCAGACAGCTGCATTCAGCGGTACATTCGCCGATTCATTATGGAATCAAATAAATGACATACGCACTGGTGCGTCTGCTGCAAGTAATACCTTCTATCGCCTGCCAATGAATAACGGTAAAATAGCATGGTCGAGTGTAAGCTGGCCCTTACCGGAAAACTTCTCCTACAACGATCAAACCCTCATGACAGCGGGAACGGATGGTCTGCCTATTGGCGACTTAAACTGGTTTCCACAGGAAAAACAGACATTTGAGGCAAACAAAGCGCAATATGTCAAGCAAATCGAAAACATGGTCAGTGCACCGACATTTAACCAGGTCACCTCGATTGAAGCGGAAAACGGTACGCTTAGCGGGGATGCTTCGGTTTACGTGCCTAAAGGATTCAAGTCGTTTTACATGACCACTGCCGGTGATATAAAGTGGAATTTCAATCTGGCCAATGCAGGTACTTATAAACTGGTTGTCCAGACTAACATGGATGGTAACTCTTCACGTGGAGAGAATATTTACGTGAACGGAACCAATCTCCAAAACAGAGCCCTTGACGGCGCATTTCATTTCGATGGGGCAAATGTATCCGATGTTAACTCGTGGGTTGATGTTACTATAACAGCAGATACCTTAAAAATTGCCGGTGCCAGCGCCTTAACGATGCCGGCCGGTCAAAACACACTTGAAATCAAAAAATCATGGGGTTATCAGTATTTCAGCTCTGTATTTATCGAAGACAGCCAGGGCAATGTTGTCGATACCCTGAAACCGGAAGACGCTACTTATAGCGGTCTGCAAGCGGTTATTCAGGGTGCTGCATATACTCCAAGTAATTTCAAGGAGGTTGAACTTGGTGCAAACGGTAAAACAGGTTCCATCAGCTGGAATGTCGATTCCCTGGCTGATGGTACGTACCTTGCTAATATTTTTTATCAGGCGCCAAACGGTAACGCGACTGCTGATCTGAGTGTGAATGGATCAACTGCACAGTCCGGTATTGACCTGGCAGGTAACGATTCAACAGGTCACAACGTACAAACCTCGCTGTTCACGATTAAGAATGGCAAGATTGTAACTCAGTCAACACCAACCTCCATGCTCACATTGTCATCGAGTACTCCTGTACTGATTGATTACATGCAGTTGTATGCACAGCAAACAACGGCCATTCAGCGCAATCCATCGGCCGAAGTACCGAATGGGTTCTCGCTGGATCAAAACTACCCGAACCCATTCAACCCGACTACGAACATCAGGTTTAAGATTCCTTCAGCATCTAATGTTCACTTGGCGGTATACAATGTGTTAGGACAAAAAGTGGCCACTCTTGTTGACAATCGTATGAGTGCCGGGGTGCATGTGGTACAGTTTAATGCATCGCAACTCTCTTCAGGTTTGTATTTTTATCGCCTGAAGGCCGGCAACTTCGTTATGAATAAGAAGATGATGCTGATCAAATAAATCTGGTAATAATAGCATGATCCCGATATCTGAAGATTATGCTATCCCAGTTTAGATCTTGAATTCAAATGGAGGCAGTCACGGAAACTTTTGGGGCTGCCTCCTTTTATTTCCTGATTCTCTTGGGCAGATTCTCTGGAAAAAACGTTCCTTTGGTTTTGTGCTATCGATAGGAATATATGATCTGACTAAGTGCGAAAATAATACACCCTTTCAAATCCGGTAAAATTGATTTGCCCGTTGGTTTGTCTCTTGTTTATACGTGTCGTGGGCCTTTGATTTTTTTAAACAGTATTATGGGTTTCGTGCAGACAATCATTAAAGATATTTAGGTTGGGAAGATGCATCTCCATCTCATCGATATTCTGATCATATTGGGATACATCCTGGGCACTATTGGGGTAGGTTTCTGGATATCCAGGCACGCTTCGAAGAGCATTAAAAACTATTTCCTGGGTGGCAACAGGTTGCCGTGGTATATGCTCGGCCTTTCCAATGCTTCGGGCATGTTTGATATCAGCGGGACGATGTGGATGGTGTATCTGCTCTTTGTTTACGGCTTGAAAAGTGTATGGATACCATGGCTATGGCCCGTTTTCAACCAAATTTTCCTGATGGTTTACCTGTCCGTCTGGTTGCGCCGTTCGGGCGTTATGACAGGGGCGGAATGGATCAAATTCCGTTTTGGTGAGGACAAAGGAGCGCATATGGCCCATATTATGGTCGTGATTTTTGCGCTGGTTAACGTGATCGGTTTCCTGGCCTACGCCTTTGTGGGAATAGGCAAATTCACTGCTACTTTTATCCCGTTCAAGCTCTCGGCCGATCCTACGATTAATCTCGATCTTTATGGCTTGATAATCATCGCAATAACGACTCTTTATGTGGTCAAAGGAGGGATGTACAGCGTCGTTTTCACGGAAGTGCTTCAGTTTTTCATCATGACCGCCGCCTGCGTGTGGGTTGGAATTATCGCAATGCAGCACGTTTCTCCTCAGATGCTCGACCACTTCATCCCTCATGGCTGGCGCAATGTATTCTTTGGTTGGAGACTGCATCTCGACTGGACGGGTATCCTCGACTCTGCAAACAGGAAGATACAGGAGGATGGGTATAGCCTGTTTACGATATTTTTTACGTTTATGCTTTTCAAAGGTGTTCTTCAGAGCGGTGCCGGACCATTGCCCAATTATGATATGCAGCGTGTTCTGTCAACCCGGACACCCAAGGAAGCAGCCAAAATGAGCGGATTGGTAAGCGTTGTACTGCTGATTCCCCGGTATATGCTGATTACGGGGCTTACAGTCCTGGCGCTCGCCTTTTTTAGCGGACAGCTTAAAGCAATGGGGGCATCTGTCGACTTCGAACGGATTCTGCCCTTTGCCATGCGTAACTTTTTGCCGGTTGGGCTCCTGGGTCTCCTGATCGCAGCGTTAATGGCCGCGTTTATGTCTACCTTTGCAGCTACCGTTAACGCAGCGCCGGCTTACATCGTTAATGATATCTACAAGAGATATATCAATCCAACCGCATCCGAAAGGACCTATGTTCGGATGAGCTATCTTACCTCATTGCTGGTAGTTGTCTTCGGAACAAGTGTTGGTTTGCTGGTACACTCACTGAATGATATTATCGAATGGATGGTGGCAGCACTCTATGGCGGCTATACCGCTTCCAATCTCTTGAAATGGCATTGGTGGCGCTTTAACAGCTACGGATATTTTTGGGGAATGGTTGGTGGAATTCTGGCGGCGATGATCGTACCCACTTTGATGTCCGGTGTCTTGACGCTCTACACGTTCCCGATCATTTTCCTCCTTTCACTGATTGGTTGTATAGCGGGGAGCTTGTTGACAAAACCGGACGACGAAGAAGTACTGAAGAACTTCTATATAAAAGTGCGACCGTGGGGTTTCTGGAAGCCGGTCCATGAAAAAGTGATACAGGATTACCCGGGCCTGGAAGCCAATCATGGGTTCAAGAGAGATGCGTTTAACATTGTCATTGGCATAATTTGGCAGACGGCACTCACCGCAGCAGGTATATTCTTGGTGATTCAGGAGTATACATCATTGCTCTTATGCGTTGGTATTATTGCTGTTACGTCGCTGATCCTGAAAATTAACTGGTATGATAAACTTGTAGATTATCCACAAATGCCTGACAGCGCGGAGAATCATGAATTGGATATTGAGCTATCTGAAAATATTCCGTTGCCTGGAAATAATTTGAAAAAACAATACGAATGATGCTGGTTTTGAATGAATATACTATTATGGGATCCTCTTTTAAAGAGCGTTATGATAAGCTGTGGGCCTATTATGATGACGTCATAAAGCAGACCAATAAGGTTTTGGATGACAGAAGCGGTATTTACAAGAGATACCAGAATCCTGTGCTGACCGAATCACACGTCCCTCCTGACTGGCGGTATGATCTCAATCCTGAAACGAATCCATATTTGATGGAAAGAATGGGGATCAATTCCGTTTTTAATCCCGGCGCTATTAAGTTGGGGGACAAGTATCTGTTGGTTGTGCGTGTTGAAAGTAAAAACCGAAAGTCCTTTTTTGCTGTTGCTGAAAGTAAGATACCAACGGAGGGTTTTCGTTTTTGGGATGAACCAATACTCATGCCTGAAACTGAAGACCCCGATACGAATGTTTACGATATACGCCTCACGAAGCATGAGGATGGATGGATTTATGGAGTATTTTGCACCGAACGGAAAGATGCAGATATGTCGGAATCCGATACCAGTTCAGCGGTAGCGCAGGCCGGTATCGCACGGACTCACGATCTGAAAAAGTGGGAGCGATTGCCCGATCTGGCAACGCCATCGCCACAGCAGCGGAATGTTGTTTTGCATCCGGAATTTGTGGATGGGAAGTATGCTTTTTATACCCGTCCCCAGGATGAATTCATTCTGACAGGTAAGGGTGGCGGAATCGGCTGGGCTCTGGTCGATGATATTGAGAAGCCGGTAACTCATGAAGAGTTGATTATAGATCCCAAAAAATATCATACGGTTAAGGAAGCCAAAAACGGTCAGGGACCGCCACCGTTGAAAACACGAGAGGGATGGTTGCATTTGGCACATGGGGTCAGAAATACGGCTGCCGGTTTCAGATATGTCCTGTATCTGTTTGTCACCGATGTGGATAAACCGTGGATGGTGACCCACATGCCGGGTGATTACCTGATTGCTCCAACAGGAATTGAGCGGGTTGGGGATGTGTCGAACGTGTTGTTTTGTTGTGGCTGGATCCGGAATGCCGATGATGAGGTTTATATTTATTATGCTTCATCCGATTCACGTATCCATGTCGCTTCTACCTCTGTGGAGCAACTGCTTGATTTTGCAAAGAACTCCCCCCACGATGCCTTTAATACCTCAGATGTGGTGAAAGAACATCTTGAGCTGATAAGGAAAAATAATGCCCGGACTTCCGGAAGAGAGGGTAACTGATTTATGGATGAAGTGGCTGTTTTAAAAAAACTGGGTGACGAGCTTAGCAAGGAACTGCTGAATAATATCATTCCTTACTGGACGAATAATGCCGTGGACGAGCAGAATGGTGGTTTTGTTGGCCGTATTGCCTATGATAATACCGTCGATGCGGCCGCTCCCAAAGGACTCATCATGAATGCCCGGCTGCTTTGGACCTTCAGCGCCTGTCACAGGCAGTTCAGACGCAAGATTCTCAGGGATCTCGCCGATCGGGCCTATTCCTGCCTCTTGAGCCATTTCTTCGACGATAAATATGGTGGTTTCTATTGGATGCTTAATGCCAAAAGACAAGTTCTGGATGACAGAAAACATATTTACGCCCAATCATTTGCCATATACTCCCTCAGCGAGTATTTCCTGGCGTTTGGTTGCCGTACAGCGCTGGATATCGCCGGGAATCTTTATCGTCTGGTGGAATTGAAGAGTGGAGACCCGAAGAATGGAGGATACTTTGAGGCGTTCAGCAGAGACTGGCAGCTTCATGAGGATGCGCGTCTCAGCGAAAAAGATATCAATGAGCCGAAAAGTATGAACACACATCTTCATTTGCTGGAGGCATATACCAACCTGTACCGGTGTAATAATTCCGCAGATTTAAAAAACAGATTGGAGATTCTTATCACGATTTTCCTTGATCACATCATTGCAGAGGATGGAACACATCTTGTGAATTTTCTGAATGATGACTGGAAACCCAGATCAGGCATAATTTCCTATGGCCATGATATCGAGTCTGCCTGGCTGCTCCAAGAGGCTGCAGAAGTGATTGGAGATAAGGGCCTAAGGGATAAAATCGTTCAGTCGGGCACGACGATGGCATGGTCAGTCCTCCGGAATGGATTGGATCAGAACGGCGGGCTGGTGACCGAGGCCGATCAAAATGGGATTACGAATGATGACAAGGAATGGTGGCCGCAAGCGGAGGCTCTGGTGGGCTTCCTGAACGCTTATGAAAATACAGGCGATCAGGTATTCCTCAACGCGTCGCTTGCCGTATGGCAGTTTATAAAAAAATTCATTGTTGATTTTGAAACTGGTGATTGGGTTGCACGTGTGAATCGTGATGGCATTTCATACAAAGATGACAAGGTCTGCGATTGGAAATGCAGTTACCATAATTCACGAGCTTGTCTTGAGGGGATGCGTCGTACATCCCGCATTGCAAATAAAATCGAAACCAGGAGGTCGCCCGTAAAACCATCATCATTATAGGAAGAAGATGAAAGACAAAAACTGCTGGTTTCTAAAATCAAGGGTACGGTTATGAAAAAAATAAAATTATGTGTCTTACTGGTACCGATAGTCCTGTTATTCGGGACTGTCGGGTTATCATGGTCCCAGAGCCTGG
>Ga0102953_1000801_pt1 | contig 20701 bp, 15 predicted proteins | sample SalPon2A_C_D2_MG_FD_78509 | JGI IMG/M metagenome (GOLD analysis project Ga0102953, IMG submission 78509) | Soil microbial communities from South San Francisco under conditions of wetland restoration - Salt Pond MetaG R2A_C_D2_MG | ecosystem: Environmental > Terrestrial > Soil > Wetlands | place... | reverse complement strand
CTGATTGTAGCAACCATTATTGGAGCCCGTTTAGGGCACGTGTTTTTCTATGGTTGGGATTATTACTCCCAACATCCGGGTGAAATTCTCAAAGTGTGGCATGGTGGCCTGGCCAGTCATGGTGGGGCAATCGGAATTTTCATCGCCTTGATTCTGTGGAGCAGGAAAGTGTCTAAAAGACCTGTTTTGTGGATTTTAGATCGGGTAGTGGTTCCTACTGCTTTGGTAGCCGCAATGATCCGTGCCGGGAACCTCATGAACTCTGAAATCTATGGAATTCCAACACATTTGCCATGGGGGTTCATTTTTGAACGTAATGGTGAAACAGTAGCCAAACATCCAACACAGATTTATGAATCGTTGGCATACCTCCTTACATATGGGGTTATGATGTACACTTATTGGAAAACGGAGTACCGAAATCGTCAGGGATTTATCGTCGGCGTTTTCTTTGTCATGGTGTTCACCGCTCGATTCTTAATTGAATTTATCAAAGAAGATCAGGAAGCGTTCGAAAAGGGAATGGCCTTAAATATGGGGCAAATTTTGAGCATCCCGTTCGTTATCACAGGAATATTCCTGATCATTCGAGCCATCAAACGACCACCGATTGTCTATAAAAATTAATTGGAAATTTCTTTAAATTGATCAATTACCTTTATTCGCCGTTTCAGCGTGTAGAGGTAATTTTCTGTTTGTTGACGGTATTGTGTGAGGTATGATTTTTTCGCCCAATCAGCAGCTCCGTCAAAATCGCCGATCATTTCACTGGCCACTGCCATGTTATATTCCAGTTTACTTTTAAGTGATTTTCCATGATTTTGATCATACAGCTTCTTCCAATAATCGAAAGCTGCTTGCCAGTCATTGTTATTAATGTATGACTCTAATGAGTCCGAATTGGCATCTTTAATCTGGAAATATCCACGTGACTCAGTTTGCCATTGTGGCGAAATTTTATCGTCTAAATCAATGGCTGTTTGAATTCCTGTTTCAATTAATGCCTTTTTTACGGAAACCAATCTGTGTAAAAATAAATCGCGTTGAGAATAGGATTGTTGTGACCAGTAAATGGTATCATCGACAGAAATCTGCCGTAGAATTGTTTCACTTTTGGGATCGTAAATCCGTACGAAAGCATTGTATTTTGAGTCAATCGAAGCGTAATGCGAATCCTGATACTGGTCATAGTGTGTTTTTATTTTATCCATGTACCGTTCAATAACCAATAAGGCGTCAGTATGGTACAAGTCACAAATTCTTCGGACATAATCCCAACTCAGCGGTTCTGCGACTTTGTAATATTTCGATTCCCGGGGAATATTTCGATTTTTTGGAATGACCACCTGGTAACGACCAGACTCATACAAAAGCTGCCCCAGTGCTTTTAGCGTGGTATCAGCAACAAGGCTGTCCAGCAAGACCGCATTCACGTCAAATTCATTGTCGTAAAAGTATATCTGCAGACTGTCGGCAGGATAATCCTGAAAATCGGATGTTACGCTTCGGTTCATCAATGCGAGGGTCACTATACTGTCGGGAAGCATGTCTTTGGATGGCTTGGCGACTTCAATATATACCGTTTTGTAACTCGTAGCACAGGAGGATAGCAAGAATACAACTACCAAAAAGCCGAAAAGTCTTTTGAATATATTGAACCCCATCATGTTTTATACTAATTAGTAAATGCCCCAGAATTTTCTCAAAAACCATTCCAAAGCTAGTAAAAATAGAATTAGGAAGAATATCCACTTCATGGATAAAAATTCCTGATAAACTTGCTGACTGATTTCCCGGGAGTGCAATTGCGATGTATCTTTCAAGCGGGTAATCAATTTGTCAATTTGATCCGGTAAAAAGAACTGTCCTCCAGTTTTCGATGCCATTTGATGCATCACTTGGAAATTGGCTTCAGTTTCAACCAATTCGGTTTGAATTTTATGAACACTGAAATTACCTTTTTCAGTGTATTCTTTATCACCAAGTTTAGTATGCGCTGTAAATGAGTATTTACCAACGGGCAATTGCCCCAGGTCTACCTGATACTGGTCGTTGGTTTTATCAAACAGCGAATTGTATTTTTTCCCATTTTCATCAACCACTTCCAGTTCCACGTCGGGGCTGTTGTCCAGTTCATAGCTATCATTAAATAGCTCAGCTTGCATAATTACTGAAGCATCTTCGGCGTATTCAGTTTTGTGATAAACATTAAAATTATCCTCATTCTTCTTTAATATCAGATAATTAATTGATTTTAGAATGAAGTCGTTGAATTGCTCATGCGAACGATCCTGCAGATAACTATGAATTCGCCAGCGCCAAATTCCTTCACCTAGAATGAATCCGCATTTCACGCCATCAATTTTCCCATACGCAATCAGGGGACGTTCCGTATCGAGCGACTGGATGTTCTGATACGCAAATATCTCCAACATTGGATTAGTCGTAATGGCACCAAAAGGAACCATCAAAGGCGGCAAACTTTCCAGTTCTTGCATGGCTGTAGGATCAAACCTAAAAATGCTGAATTGGTTGTTGATCTTCGCTTTCACATTTTCGTATCCTTTATTGGGTTTAATTTGAACACCCAATTGCAAGTTATCCAGGTCAGCTAGTGAAGTTTGCTTGCCAACGATACACCAATAGGGTTTTCGCAACTCTTTCAGCTTTTCAAGCAGTTTGTTGGCTTCCTGGCTTCCGTCTGGAAGTTGATCCAGGATCACCAAATTGTAAGAAGTGAAATCCACCGGTGTCTTAAATCTGGTCAAAATCTTGTATTCGTAGTTGTTTTTTTCTCCAATGGCTTCGGTTAAAGCACCAATATCCGGATGCGGACTGTGTGCCAGTATCAGGATTTTCTGTTTCTCAGAAACCACATTTACTGAAAAGTCAAAGGTGTTGTTCGCCAAATTCTGCTCACCAGCGATCTGATCCAGCTGAACAGTGTACTTTTGAATGCCGGCTTCCTCAGGTTTCAAATTCAGATTTTCCGTGAAGAAATAATCATCGTTTTGCACGCGAATAGCCTTTGAATAAGCGACTTTGTCGTTGTGGGCGATGGATAAGTTCACAATTTTTCCGGCCGCTTTTTTGAAACTCAGATCGATCTGCACCGGAAAGTTATTTTCCAAATACACTGTTTTATTGACGTCTACCTTGCGAATGGCAGCATCAGTATGTACTGTGGTGTCGCCAACGCCAACGGTAAAAATAGGGTAGGTCGCCGTATTTGAAGCATATACCGGGTCAACACCTGCATTAACAATTCCATCGCCAATCAGCACTACAGCGCCAACATTTCCGGGAACATAGTCTTGATTCACCACACTAATAAAACCAGAGTAGTTCGAGCGTTTTCCCGTAAAGTTCAAGCTGTCGCTTTTACGAGTTTCGCTATCAAAAAGAAAAAATTGCGGATCGAAGCTTTGCAACTCGGAGGCCAGCTTGTCCTTCAACGACTTGACTTGATTTCCAAACGCCTGCTGAGACTCACTATTGTCAATTCCAACGATCAGTTCTTGCTTTTGTTTGCTGTGTTTCATCCGCTGAATCGCCAGTTGTAAAAACAGTAGACTGATGAAAAACACTGTCAGGAAACGTAAAACACTCAGCAAATTAATCTGAATCGATGTGAGGGGAGAATCCTTTTTCGATTTTCGATACAATAGAATGCTGAATGTGCCTGCGATCAGCACACAAAGTAAAAACAAGAGAAATGTATGGTGTGAGTTAAAATAAATTTCCAAAGCTCAATTTTTTAAAGCACCCAAATTTAACATTCTTAAGTGTAATCACATGATTTGTTTCACCTGAATCGTCGACTATTTTTGCTTTTTTATGAAACTAAACAATTGGAGCATCAACATTTTTATGGCGTAATTGTTTTGATTTACAGATGATTCATTCTCATAGCTCCAAGGTTGAAATCAGGGTTTGTTATTTGCAGGCTCTGATTTTATTTTTTCCCTCACCATATTTATCAGCTGTACCCGGTTTTTAACGCCGGTTTTCGTGTAAATATGATGGATGTGATCCTTAACTGTTTGCAATGTAATAAACAATGAATCAGCGATGGCTTGGTTCGTTTTGCCTTTGCAAATTTCCAATATAACTTCTGTTTCGCGTTTTGATATTTCAAACGAACGACAAAAACTTTCAAAACTTTTATCGGTCATCTCGGAGACTTGATCAACTTTAAAATAGATGTAGCCGGGTGCCAATACTTGCTGACTAAAATAGAAAAGAACAAATAAAGCCGCCGCAAACCAATGCGAAGAGACCATGAATAATGAAATAGTCACAAACGTAGCGGGAATAATCCAGAAAACACCAAGTAAATCTTTAGACATTTTTAGTGACTTTTGAGGGCGAAAAATGACAAGGATAGAACTGCCGGTCAGTATTGCCAGTAAATGAGCAACAGCCAAACTTTTAAAAATTAAGAAGTGCTTGATAGCTTCTTGGTTGACGAGCTGATTTCTGAAGTAATTTGCCAAAAGCAACAAAATCAAAAGGCAAACTGAAAAGTAAATGATGCCGATGTAAGTTGGGAGTTTATGGCCAGCAAATTCTACGCAAAACTGAATAAATAGGTACCATGCAACAATCAGCACGGGAATGCCCATTAAAGGAAAAATGCTGACAATGTTGCGTAAGTTATTAGGAGAGGCGATTACGTCGTGCAACAAGTGCCCAAATGCCAGGTATCCCCATATGCTGTAAAAACCGTAGACGATTACCAATAGCGTATAGTAAAACAGGGAAGAGGTATAGCTGGAATCCTTCCTTATCTTCAGTCGGTAAGCAATCATCACTCCAAAAACTGCCAAGCCAGCTGACAGGATGAAACAAATGAAAAAGGTTGCGATTTTCATGTTGAAGACCAAATTAAGAAAAAGCAGTCATTTGAACGCCATACCAAAGTAGGATATTCCATTTTCAAACTCGAAAAAGGCTAAACTTAAGTCGTGATTTTTACATTCACTACTTTGGTAGGAAGGATAATCAATTGGATTGTAATAAGTTTGATTTCGAAAACAAAATTTAAATCACCATGGAATTAATTAACTACACCACATTGAGGCCTACCATTGGCGGAAGTTTCAGCAATGGCTGGGATGTCATGAAAAAATACTTTCTCTATCTTTTGCTGGTTGTCATTGTGATTGGTTTGGTTAGCGGACCTTCGGGATTTCGAATTGATAAAAACTCGGGCGACTTTGGCTTTATCCATGGTTTCCCATTTCATAGTGACAATTGGTTTTTCTCCATTGGAGCCATTTTTCTGACACTTTTTGGCATTGCCTATTATTTTCTTTTACTGCCCGTTTTTACATACAGTTCGAAGTTAATTTATTTGGATGCTGTCAGGGACAAAAAAATAATGTTCGAAAAATTAATCGCCGGCTTTAACAATTACTTGAATATCATTTTGGCCAACCTGTTAAAAAGTGCTCTTGTTGTGATGGGATTTATGTTCCTCATAATTCCGGGAATCATTATTGCCTGCCGATTGACGTTTGTTTCATACTTGGTTGTTGATAAAAAGCTGGACGCCATTCAGGCTATAGAAAAAAGTTGGAAGCTGAGCCGCGGTGTTGGCTGGAACGTCTTTTTTATGGCTATCATGTCGTTTTTTATTGGTGTGCTGGGTTTAATTCTTTTCATTGTTGGCATATTCCCAGCCATCATTTGGATTAACAGCTCGTTCGCTTCTTTGTACCAGGGAGCATTGAACAAATTCGAAGAAGCAGAACAACTATAAACTTGAATTCACCAAAATCATAAAATCATGGAGCCGGGCGCAAATCCCCGGCTTTTTTTAGCTATTTTCAAAGCTGAAAACCACGTTGATTGTTATCATCGTAAAGGAAAATAATCAAATGTCGAAAATATATCGGATCTTTTATTCCACCATCCTGTTTTTCATTCTGGCGTTTGCTCCTTTTCAAGGACATTCACAGTATTATTCCACCGGGCAAGATCCTGCCAGCATAAAGTGGCGACAAATTAATACCGATCATTTTCAAATCATCTATCCAAAAGATTTTGAGTTGAAAGCCCAGCAACTGGCTTGGGTGCTTGATAAAGTCTATGATTACGGCTATAAAAGCTTGAATCATCAACCTCGAAAAATATCTGTGCTTTTACACACGCATACCGTGAAAGCCAACGGAATGGTCGCCTGGTCACCCAAACGAATGGAATTGTACACGACACCTCATCCGGATTTGTATGCCCAGGAATGGCTGGATCAATTGGCTATTCACGAATTCCGGCACGTGGTGCAAATGGACAAGATACAGGATGAATTACCGAGATTTCTCCCCATTCTATTTGGTGAACAAGCCGCTGCAGCTGCTGTTGGTGCCTATTTGCCGTTTTGGTTTATTGAAGGCGACGCCGTGGTCACAGAAACAGCATTGTCAAAATCGGGCAGGGGACGGATCCCCTCTTTTCTAATGGAAAACAAAGCACAGGCGTTGCAGAAAGGTCTGTATTCCTACAACAAAGCATCGCTGGGGTCCTATAAAGATTATGTTCCGAACCGATACAATTTCGGGTATTGGATGGTCGGTGGCATTCGCGAAAAATATGGCGCTAAAATTTGGTCCGATGTGTTGGATCAAATTGCGAAGAGACCATTTTCATTGTCTCCCGTCAACCGGATACTGAAAAAAGAAACTGGTCTAAGGCAGGCAGAACTCTATAAACATCTCTTCAAAAATTATAAAAATGAATGGCAGCAGCAGTTGAATAAACTGCAATTGACTCCATCAGAAAAAATGACCAAGAAACCAAAATATTACGCCAATTATACCGAAAGCTTCGCGGCTGATGATTCAAATTATTTGGCTTTGAAAAGTAGTCGTTCGGATATTGAACGTGTCATTGAAGTTTCCCCTTCCGGCGAGCGAACCGTGATCACGCCTGGCAATGTGTTTGAAGATTCATTTTCAGCAAGGGGTAACTTGTTGATTTGGGCGGAACGCCGACCAAATATTCGCTGGGAGCATGGTGATCGCTCAGTGATTGTCGTTTATAATCGGGAAACCAAAGCCCGGCAAGAATTTCATTTCGACAATAATTTGTTCAGCCCCTCAATTTCGCCCGATTTATTGCATTTTGCAGCGGTAGAAATCGATCGCACGAATCACTATTATTTATCAGTTTTTGATTTGGTGAAAGGGAAACGAATCAAACAATTTGCGACACCAGACAATGAATTCTTTTTCACCCCTTGCTGGGACGATTCAGGGAAAAAACTCTATTTCATCACCTTATCATCAAAGGGCAAATCACTAAAATCTGTTGAACTCAACAACGGACAGATGGAGCAATTGCTTGCTGTTGGTTTTCAGGAAATTGAAAATCCGCGCTTTAACAAGGGCAATATCTATTTCACCGGCTCATTCACTGGCATTGACAACATATATGCTTTTCAGTTGACAGACCGAAAGCTCTTCCAGTTGACTTCCGTCCCTTTTGGTGCCGATTACGCAAGCGTGAACAACAATCAATTGGTTTTTAGTAATTACACAGCCGATGGCTACCAGCTGAGCCAAATAAAGTTGGACAGCGCGCTATGGAAACCAGCCAATTCCGTTCCTGATCAGCAATATAAATTAGCCGACACCCTCGCTAAACAAGAAGGAGCAGTACTGGATTTCAGCAAAAAAACAACCGCCAATTTCAAAAGCAAAAAGTATAGTAAGCTAACTCACCTTTTTAATTTCCATAGCTGGGCGCCTGCCTATATTTCTTTTAACCCATATGATATTGCGCCCGGTGTTTCCTTTTTCTCACAAAATAAATTAGGAACGGCCGAAACACGTCTGGGGTACAAATACGATTGGCAGGAAGAAGCGGGCAAGTACCATGTCGGATTCAAATATTCAGGCCTATTCCCGGTACTTGACACGGAACTGAGTTATGGCAAACGAAGCTCGAATTATCGCTTGATTGAGAATACGGTAAATAATCGCGGCGATGTGATAAAGAGTGATACCACAATAACCCGCTTCGAATGGCAAGAGTTAAATTTCGATGCTAATTTATCGTTGCCTTTGCACTTCAGCCAGGGAAAATATTCACAATTAATACAACCCGAAATTGATTATTCCTACCAAAGAATTTATCATACCAAGAAGACTCCTCCCGAATTTTTCAAAGGTTTTTACCATTCGCTCTCATATAAAGTATATGCACAAAATTCCATTAAAATGTCGGAACTGGATCTAATTCCAAGGTGGGCACAAGTGCTTAATGTTTCCTACCGGACTAGTTTAAATGGCGGGCATGATGTTGGCAACCTGGTTGCTGCACAGGGATACTTGTTTTTTCCAGGATTTTTGCAGAACCACGGGATAAAACTTTATGGAGGCTACCAGAAAAATAAGCTCGGCTCTTCGTTTGCATTTGGAAATACGGTGCATTTCCCGCGAGGTTATCACAGTTTTCAGAATACTAAGTTGCTTTCAACGGGCGTTGATTATGTCATGCCGTTATTTTATCCGGACTTTAGCCTGGGGAAATTCATTTATTTGAAACGTGTGCGGACCTCATTATTCTATGATTACGCGAACGTCCGGGGGAATATCTATGACAAAAACGGCGAAGTTACCGGAACTTTTTCGACTAATTTGAACTCAATTGGGGCTGATTTAGTGGGAGATGGGCATATCCTTCGGATTATTGCTCCGGTTTCTTCCGGCGTCCGCGCCATGTATTTGCCCGGACCACAAACGTTTCAGTTTCAATTTCTGTTTTCGGTCAGTTTCAATTCACTCTGAACGTAATTTCAAGACGGTTATTTCAGGGTTCATCTCAATGCGCCCCAACAAACCGATGCAACCAATTCCTCGATTGACATACAGGTATTGATTGCCACGTTTATACAATCCGCCCCAGCATTTTTGTACAAAATACATCGGACTGAATTCAATACCTGCAAACTGAACCCCGGATTGTGCCGCATGTGTGTGTCCAGCCAGCGTCAACGGAATTTGAGTGTTGGGCACTACTTTGACTTCCCAGTGAGCGGGATCATGCGTTAGCAGTATTTCGAAAAGTTTGGGGTTGATGCCTTGCATAGCTTTGTTTAAGTTGGCGTATTGCGGAAATGGGTGATGTCCCCAATTTTGAACACCGATAATTTCAATGGTGGTGTCCCGAACGGGAACCGTCACGGATTGATTTAATAGCAACTGGAAACCTGCCTGTTCAATTTGCTTTTCCAGTAAGTGGTGATTTTGTTCCTTCGCCGCCCGGCTCGGCCAATTCGAGTAATCTCCGTAATCATGATTCCCAAGAATTGCAAATTTTCCATGCTTGGCATGCATGGACGAAAGTATATCCTCAAAACCATCCATCTCCTGGGCAAAGTTGTTAACCATGTCGCCTGTAAAAACGAGTAGATCCGGATTGATCTCATCAATTTTACGGGCACAGCGCTTCATGAAATGGTTGTCCTCAAAACTCCCCAAATGCAAATCGGATAGTTGTACGATCGTCAAATTGTCAATTGATTTTGGGAGTGTTGGCAAAATGATTTCTTGCTGAATTACCCGCAGAGACTTTCGACCAAAAACGATTCCATAACCAATAATCAACATCAAGCCCAAACTCAGGATCATGGATGATAGAAGCACCAACCGAGCCAAAAAATGGGCTTTCAATAATTTCAATATTCGGGAAAACAGGTAGAATATTGCCAATAGTGCTTTGGGGACGAGGTTGAAAAATGAGATGGAAATCACAAAATAAAAGAAATGGTAGTTGGGTACTTCGCGAATTTTATTTGGATTGACAAATGCGTACAGCAAAATTCCGGAAAGAACCAAACTAATACCCCAATACAAGTAATTAATTTTTTTTCTGGTTGCTCGCTGATCTGTTAATTCCCGGATTGCTAAAAACGCAAAAAACTCAACAGCAAATACCACCACAAAAAAGATGAAGATAAAAGATCCTGGAATTCCTCGCATAGTAATTGAAATTTGAAATTCGATTTTTAGCTGAACTAAAAATGCAGATTACTAAGTTAAAGAAGCTAAATGAGAAAAGATACTACCCTTTATAGATTTTCTTCGATTATATGGAAGTTACTAATTGGCGTGATAATCAAGTTCCTTTGACAGAGTTGAAAAACGAGAAATATTACTTGAGCGTACTAAAAATGCTTCATTTTTTCTAGTTGTAATCAAAATTGACATCACCCATTCGTGTTCTTTTGCACACAATTACAGTGCTTTACTGTCGATTTGTTGAGCTTTAAAGTCTCTTAGAATCGAGTATTTAATCCATACTGGATGGAGGAATAGAAAATAAATTCAGATAAGACAATTCGAGTCTTTTAGAAAAGAAACAATCGATTAACAAAACAAAATTCCAATTTGTAACTCAGCATTTTTAAACAAGTTACAAATCAATACAGCCAACTACTTCATTTTTGTAAATAGTAGCATTGATCTTTTCAAGTAATTTGTTATTGACAATAAGCAGTTAAAAATATTGAATCGCTAAACCGACCATTTAGTCTACTTGTGTTATTTTTCTCATTAACTACAATATATCAGGAACTTATTGATTGTTATATAAAGTGATAGGTGAATACTTGGCGCTATATTCCCCGGGCACCCTCTGATCAGACAAATTATATACATATTACATGCACATTATTAGTATTTTACGGAAGTCATATGAAGTCTATTTGGAATGTCATTTAAAAAGAAAAAAATAAAACACTAACTGACAATTTACAAAATGGAATTTTAAAATGTCATCAATGTGTTTCCTTAATTGAATTCAATGTTTTATTTTTGTAACAACTAGAATTTTCATAAATGAACATCAGGATAAAACAGTTTATGGACCATAAAGGTATTAGCGCATCAGAGTTGGCAGATACCATTGGCGTGCAGCGATCGAATGTTACACATGTATTACATGGACGCAATAAGCCCAGTTTTCAATTTATCGCGAAATTATTGGAAACCTATCCGGAGATCAATGCAAAATGGCTGATCATGGGAAGCGGAATTATGCTGGAAAATGGAGAGCTTAGTCAACCACAACAGCATTTGTTTGAGAAAAGCACGCCTGTTACTAAACCGGAAACAGCCACCCCGGAACAGGAGGAGCAATCGGCAGATCAACCTACGTTAAGCTCGTTCAATCTTCCCTCACCGGCACAGGAGCCCTACAAAAAAATAGAGAAGATTGTAGTCTTTTATACCGATCGAACTTTTAAAGAGTACGATCCGGCGAAATAAATTTTTCTGGTTATATTTGCCGTCAAATTTGTATCTATGAAACGAACATGAATGTTCTTCATTTCATATTACAAACAAGAATGATTAAAATTTATGTGAGTTCCTGAATGAATTCAAATTTTTTGAACATTCAGAGGATACAAAAAATTTTATACAGATGAAAAAGACGGTTCAGGAACTGCTTCTTATTGAAAATACGCAATTAAATCACGATAATTTCAAGCTTATTCTTCAATCGAAAACTGAATTGCCCCACATTTATCCCGGGCAATTTGTGAATGTTGAAATTAAAAAGGCGACCGAAATATTTCTCCGCCGGCCATTCTCTGTGCTCGATGTGGATTACGAAAAAAATACCTTTTCATTGTTAGTGAAGATTTTAGGACGAGGCTCTAAGGTGCTAACAACTTACCAACCAGGTGATACTGTCAGCACAATATATCCACTGGGAAGTAGCTTTACTTTACCGAAAAAAACCGATAAGGTTTTACTGATTGGTGGTGGAAGTGGAGTCGCTCCAATGCTGTTTTTAGCTAAAATAAGTGGTTTAAAGCCCGAACAAGTTCACGTAATACTTGGTGCTCGCAGCAAGGAAGATCACATCGATATTTCGGCTTATGAGCCGTTTGGCAACTATTATTTTACAACCGAAGATGGTAGCCTGGGCACAAAAGGATTTGTTACCCATCACCCGGTTTTTACTGAAGAACTGGGAAATTTTGATAAAGTCTACACTTGTGGCCCGGATTTGATGATGAAAGCCGTGGCGGCTGAGGCTAAAAAAGCAAATGTGAACTGCGAGGCGTCACTCGAAAATATGATGGCCTGCGGGTTTGGAGTTTGCCTCTGTTGTGTGGAGAAAACCACCGAAGGTAATAAATGTGTTTGCACCGATGGGCCGGTATTTAATATTAACCAATTGACATGGTAGATTTAAGTGTTAAAATAAAGGACCTGGTATTTAAGAACCCGGTGTTGACAGCATCAGGAACTTGCGGTTTTGGTGAAGAACTTGCCGATTTCGTTGATTTAGCCAAGCTTGGCGGAGTGGTGATGAAAGGAACAACCTTGAAGCCCCGTGAGGGAAATGATTATCCGCGAATGGCTGAAACACCTTCAGGGATGTTGAATGCCGTTGGTCTGCAAAATAAAGGAGTTGACAACTTCATTAAGAATATTTATCCTAATATAAAAGACATTGACAGCCAATTCATTGTAAATGTAAATGGCTCAACAGTAGAAGAATACGTTGAATTAACGGAGCGGATTAACGAACTGGATAGAATCCCGGCTATTGAATTGAATATTAGTTGTCCAAATGTCAAAGAAGGCGGAATGGCTTTTGGTGTTAGTTGTCCGTCAGCAGAAGCTGTGGTTAGAGAAGTACGTAAAGTGTACGACAAACCGTTGATTGTTAAATTATCACCCAATGTGACCGACATTACGGAAATTGCAAAGGCTGTTGAAGGCCAGGGGGCTGATAGCGTTTCTCTAGTCAATACCTTCCTGGGAATGGCTGTGGATTCCAAAACAAGAAAACCAGTACTTTCAACGATTACCGGAGGATTATCAGGGCCAGCAATCAAGCCAATTGCACTGCGCATGGTTTGGCAGGTTTACCAGGCCGTTAAAATTCCGATTATCGGTATGGGAGGAATAATGAATGCCACCGATGCGATCGAATTTATGATTGCAGGGGCTGCCGCTATTCAAATTGGAACTGCTATTTTTATCGATCCAACAATTCCAATTCAAATTATTGATGGAATTGAATCCTACTTGAAAGAAAATAACCTGCAAAGCATCAATGAGTTAACTGGAAGTTTACAAATATAAACAATTGAAAATTCATGTTTGTAAATATGAGATATTTCAAATACTTCATCCTATTTCTAATATTTGTTTTTTCCTATGGTTCAACGCGAATCACACGGAAGAAGCAAATGCCAGCTTATTACCAACTTGAAATGAAAGGTCTGAATTATCGGATTACAAATGGCCTTTCAGATTTCGATTATTCAGATTACATTGATCGACAAGTGTCACGCTTTTTGAGCAAATGGGAGATGAAGGGTGTTTCCATTGCTGTTGTTAAAAACGAAAAGTTGGTATACGCCCAGGGGTTTGGCGAAGCTGATCATAGTGGGCGAACAGTGCAGCCTGGCAACATATTTCGTGTCGCCAGTGTATCTAAATTGATTACAGGTGTCGCCATTATGAAACTGGTTGAAGAAGGTCGTTTATCCTTATCAGACAAAGTTTTTGGGCCTGGCGCCATCCTGGATAATGAATACTTCAAAAAGGTTCGCGACAAGAAACTTTATCAAATTACCGTTCGGGAATTGCTTGCACATTCCGGCGGCTGGTCACAGCGATTTGGAGATCCGGCCTTTAATTCACTGAGCATCGCTCAAAAAGTTGGTGACACACCTCCTGCAACCATCGATTCTTACTTTAAATTCGTCGCCAGCAGACGTCTGTCTTTTCCCCCTGGAACGCAATTTTCATATTCCAATATGGGCTACATGTTTTTAGGAGCCGTCATTTCCACCATTACCGGCAAAAGTTACGAGGATTTTGTCCGCGATGAAATTCTTATTCCTAACGGAATACTGGACATGCATATTGGCCGCAGCGATCGGGCTGATAAATATCCGAATGAAGTAGACTACTTCGAGCAACGTGGCAGCCGACAAATTGAGGATTATGAAGGAAATGGTCAAATGGTTACTAAATCAAATGGCGGAAATCCAATTCAGCTATTGGGCTCTGCTGGAGGCTGGGTATGCTCCGCAGTTGAGTTGGCTCGCTTGATGGTTTTAATTGACGGGCATCCCGAAATTAAGGATATCCTTCAGGAAACATCCATCGATGAGATGACCGATAATACATACGCAAAAGGCCCTTTGGGATGGCTTGTTACGACAGACTATGGCAACTGGGTGCGAACCGGAAGCATGGCAGGATCGGTAGCGATGCTAAAACGTCAGAACAACGGACTAAGTTGGGTATTTCTTTCGAATACAAGTAGCTGGAAAGGTCCGAAATTCACTTATGAGATGAATCGTTTAATGCAACGAGTTTTCAGACATGTGAAGCATTGGCCAGAGCAGGATTTATTCAATTATTACCCGATTGAAACACTTCCGTTGGCACTAAATTAAGAACCTGTTTTTCAACATTTTTGTGCTTTTACCTGATTGCTTGATTTAAATTTTTCCTATTTTTAGGAGCAATCAATTCAGGGGAGGACACGATATATGAAGTTTTTGATTTTTTGTTTGCTTGTTTTTATTTCTATCTCATTAAAAGCGCAGGAAAACTACCAATTCAAAAAAATAGCCAACAATTTTCCAGTCATTAATAAATGTGACCACCAAGATATTTTGGGTGATACTGTCGCCAAAAAGTTAGAACAATTTGACCAGGTTTACACCAAAAAGGTAACTTGCGGACCTCCGGCTTATCATGTTTCGACAGAAATTGAAAAACCGGATCTCTATTATTCGATTCAGAAAGTGACTGCATACTATCGGAAATGCGTCAAAAAGGAAACATTGCCGAAAGAAAAAATAGAAAAAAACATGGTCGACATTCTAAATAAATGTCTGTTGATTTATAGCCAAAATACTTCCCATTTAGAACAGGAATTAAGAAGCGCTAACAATTCGAAAGAAATCCTCGGTATTTTTAGTAAAATCATTATTGAATAAGCTAATTTTGCTTTTGAATTTCGCGAGTTTTTAAATTTCAAAAAGTCAGCTTTTCAACCTAAAATTTTTCAATTTGACAACATTATTTGTCAAGCTTTTACACGCTTGAACTTTTCAAACCTTAGCTTGTTGAATAAATTGAATTTTCAAGAATAATCAATTGTTAAATAAATAATTTTTTGGAGTATGTCAGAGTTCAAGATCCTAATGCCTAAACTAGGCGAAAGTGTTCAGGAAGCTACGATTACCAAATGGTTTGTCAAAGAGGGAGATACGATTGAAGAAGATGATCCTGTATTTGAGGTGGCAACCGATAAAGTAGATTCCGAAATTCCATCGCCTGTAGACGGTGTTATTTCAAAAGTCTTCTTTCAGGAAGAAGCGCTTGTTCCAGTAGGCGAAGTTGTAGCTATTGTTCAAATTGAAGGCGAAGATGACGCAGACGAAGAAGACAAAACAAACGAAGCAAATAAAGAAGAACCAAAAACCGCCGCCGCTGAAACGAAATCAGAGGTAAAAGAAGAACCACAACATGAAGCTGAAAAGGCAGAATCCACACCTGTTAAAGGTTCCGATATCAGATCAAGTTCAAATCGCTTTTATTCACCATTGGTAAAAAGCATTGCTGAGAAAGAAAATATTTCTCTGGAAGAACTGGAAAGCATTGAAGGTTCAGGTCAAAACGGACGGGTTCAGAAAAATGATATCCTGAAATTTATTGAAGATAAAAAAGCTGGTAAAGTTGGACAGGCTGCTGCTCCAAGTGCGGTAAAACCAACGGCACCAAAAATCAGCCCATCAATTGGCTCTGACGATCAAATTATTGAAATGGATCGCGTTCGTAAGCTAATTGCAGATCATATGGTACGTTCAAAACAAACATCACCTCACGTAACTTCTGTTGTGGAAGCTGATGTGACCAACCTGGTGTTATGGCGTAACAAAGTAAAAAATGAGTTCCAGGAGAAATATGGTGAGAAGATCACTTTCATGCCTGTTTTCACCGAAGCAGTTGCGAAAGCACTGATGGAATTCCCGGTTGTTAATTCATCGGTTGATGGGGACAAAATCTATTTACACAAGTCGGCTAATGTGGCTATTGCTGTTGCTAAGCCAGACGGAAATTTGGTTGTTCCTGTTATCAAGGAAGCTGAGCAGAAGAACCTGTTGGGAATTACCAAGAACTTGAATGCATTGGCAAATGGTGCACGAAACAATAAATTGGGTCCTGAGGATTATCAGGGAGGTACGTTCACCATTACTAATTTTGGTTCGTTCCGGAACGTTATTGGAACACCAATTATTAACCAACCGCAAGTGGCAATTCTTGCTACCGGAACAATTGAGAAAAAGCCAGCTGTTATGGAAACTCCAACTGGTGATGTCATCGTCGTTCGTCACAAAATGTTCTTGTCACTATCATATGACCACCGTATCATCGATGGTGCAATGGGCGGGGCCTTCGTACGTCGAATCGCTGACCTTCTCGAAGAATTTGATATCAACAGACAAATATAAAATTTCATCATGAGCAGTATTTATCCAAAAATTTACACGATAAAAAATGTAGATAAGGAGACCCTTGAGAAGTGGTACACAAAGCTGGTTGTGGGGCGTAGACTGGATGAACGGGCTCCCAACTACCTGAAACAAGCTATCGGATGGTCTTACCATGCACCGTATGCCGGACATGACGGTATTCAGTTTGCAATTGGTCAACATTTCGACAAAGAAACCGATCATCTGTTTCCATACTACCGTGACATGATGACTTGTTTTTCTGCTGGTTTAACAGAAGAAGAAATCATTTTGAACGGAATCTCCAAAGCAACAGACGTTGCAGGTGGTGGACGGCACATGTCCAATCACTTTGCTAAACCAGAGTGGAACATTCACAATGTGTCATCATGCACTGGAAATCACGATTTACATGCTGTAGGTGTAGCCCGTGCTATGAAGTATTATAGCCACAAAGGCGTTTCAATAACCTCACATGGCGAATCTTCTGTAAGTGAAGGCTATGTTTATGAGGCCATCAACGGTGCATCCCGCGAAAAGCTTCCTGTGATCTTTGTATTACAGGACAACGGTTACGGAATTTCGGTACCCAAACATATGCAAACAGCCAACCGTAAAGCTGCCAACAACTTTATAGGTTTCAAAAATTTGAGAATCATTCATTGCAATGGTAAAGACATTTTCGATTCTATGAATGCGATGGCTGAAGCTAAAAAGCATGCGCTTGAAGCAGGTGAGCCTGTGATTTTACAAGCCAATTGTGTGCGTATGGAATCACACTCGAATTCAGACCGACACGAATTGTATCGTAGCGAGAACGAACGAAATTATGTGCGTGAATATGATCCGCTGGCTAAATTCCGCCGGATGTTGCTTCGTTATGACCGATTCACCGAGGAAGAATTACAAGCCGTCGAGGACAATGCTAAAGCAATTGTAAAAGTTGCCCACAAAAAGGCCATGAAAGCGCCGGATCCGGATCCAGCAACAATTATGGACTTTGTGATGCCAGAGCCTTACAAAGCTGAAAAATACCCGGATGGAGTACATGATTTTGATGGTGAGAAAACAAAGTTGGTTGAAGCCATCAACCATACAATGAAAGCTGAATTCCGCGAAAACCCGGATACTTTTATTTGGGGACAGGATGTTGCCAACAAAGACAAAGGCGGTGCATTTAACGTTACCAAGGGAATGCAACAAGAATTCGGTGAGCAACGTGTGTTTAGTGCGCCAATTGCTGAAGATTTTATTGTTGGTACCGCAAACGGAATGACTCGTTTTAATGATAAAATCCGCGTAGTCATTGAAGGAGCAGAATTTGCCGACTACTTCTGGCCAGCTATGGAAGCGTACGTTGAGTCCAGCCATGATTATTGGCGTTCGAACGGACAGTTTGTTCCAAACATGACTATACGCTTGGCTTCTGGTGGTTATATCGGTGGTGGATTGTATCACTCACAGAACATTGAAGGAGCGTTGGCAACCATTCCAGGTGTTCGCATTGTGTATCCTACTTTTGCTGATGATGCAGCTGGATTACTACGCACTTCCTTGAGATCGCGTGGAATGACTGTATTCATGGAGCCAAAAGCTCTTTATAATGCTCCCCAGGCAGCAGCGCCTGTGCCAGAAGATTTTGAAGTTCCTTTTGGCAAGGCCAGAATTCGTCGTACTGGTCGTGATATTACTTTGATTACATATGGAAATACATTGATTTACAGTTTGGAAGCAGCGAATAAGCTTGCTGAAGAAGGGATTGATGTTGAAGTAATTGATTTGCGTTCATTGGTACCTCTGGATAAAGAAACTATCCTGAATTCAATTAAAAAAACCAATAAAGCGATGGTTGTTCATGAAGACAAGGTATTTTCAGGTTTCGGCGCCGAAGTCACATCAACAATTATGGACGAAGCTTTTGAGTACCTTGACGGACCCGTGAAACGAGTTGGATCTACTTACACACCGGTTGGATTTAATCGGATTCTTGAAAAAGCAATTTTGCCAGATACAGATAAGATTATAGCAACAGCTAAAGAGTTAAAAGCATACTAAAGAGAACAATCATGAGTAAAACAGGTATATTTTACAGTTTCCACACGAATAAAACCAAAAAGGCCAGTGAGAAAATTGTAGAGGCTTTTGGCAAAGAAAATCTTGTCGTGATAAATGCTGAAGAGGTGAATGAAAAAAATTTCCTGCAATTTGACAACTATATCATTGGAGTTGCTACTTGGTGGGATGGTGAATTACCCAATTACTGGGACGAATTTGTACCAGCTATTGAGGATATGGATTTATCAGGGAAAAAATTCGCTATCTATGGACTAGGTGATCAAAAACTATATCCGGAAAATTTCAATGATGGATTGGGAATTTTTGCTGAATTAATTGAATCCCGTGGTGGAGAACTAATTGGATTCACTTCACGTGATGGCTATGAATATGAAAAATCACGTGCAGAACGCGGTGATAATCAATTTTATGGACTTTGCCTGGACCAGGAAAACCAAGCAAGATTGACCAAAAAACGTATTGAAAACTGGGTGGAAGATCTTAAAAAAATATTCATATAAGTTTTTAAAGAAATCCTTAAAAGGCTAAAAGCATGGGCATTTTGCTCATGCTTTTTTTGCCTTTAAAAGACCACATGCAACACTTTTGTCTTTTAAGTTAATAGATATTTTGTTCCATTTTACAGTTATTTAAAACACTCGTAAACTTTGAATAATCCTCTGAACATGTGATTTAGCGTACATTTGGTTTATATTACTTAACCAGATTCACACTAACACTATGGAACAAGAGAAACTACGAAAGATGATTAAAGCGATGTATTTACTCAAAAACATAATTGTAAAGAAGAGTGAGAATGATACTGCGTTTAAATTGGCACCAAAATCAAAAGTCATTCAGGAAATCGATCAAATTATTAGTTTAGGATTGGAGGAATTTTATGCTTTGCGTGCAAATTAGTTGTGAGGGGTAGATACTAATGTTTTTATAATTAGCCTGTTATGATCCTATTAGAAGTTAGTTACATATGTGAATATACCATATTTACATATGTGACATGAGTTTGTGTGAAATATTTTACTTGCCAAAGTCATCAAAACTATTCTCAGGTTCAGGCAAGCAGGTTTCAGAGATCATTGAAAGGCACATGTAATTAGTTTTGCTTGTAAGTTGGAGATATCAATATCCAAGCAGATAATACATTCCTGACAATTCAGCTATATAGAATTCTTTAATATATTTTAGCCATTGTTTAAGTTACTGAGATTTGTATATTTTAAATTTCATTGGTGATTGGTCACAAAAATTCCAATAACGTGAATTTGTTTCTATAGCGAATTAAATTGTTTTTTTCTTGAATTCTTTATCAGCAAGCCTTATTGTTGTAGTATTGCAATAAGAATTAGGGCTTCGCTTTACTGGGATAATTGCTACAATAATGCGGTTCATACGGAACAGGACAATCTCACATTCATGTCTTATAGTTGATATTATGTTATTTTTATAGATTCAAAAAGAGGAGGGAAAACCCTCCTCTAAAATGCTTTTATTTTTTCAATTCTTTCAACTTACTATTAACGTCGTTAAACTTGTCCATCATTTTCAATCGATAATACAAAGTTTTTAAAGTCTCCAAAGAACTTGAATAAGTTTGTATGGCGCTTTTTGTTGTTCCATCGGCTGAATATTTAGCAGCTTTTTCCATTGGTGGAATTGCCTGCTTAAAGAATGCATCAGCTTTCGCTTTTTCCTTCTCGTACTTTTCTTGTTCGTTTGTTGGAACTGCATTGGCTACATCAATTTGATTGACGCCCTGGTTATAATAAATTGCTCCAAGATTATAATATGCGTCAGCAAAATCATCTTTCAGAGCGATTGCTTTTTTGTAGGATTCAATCGCTTTGTCTTTGTCCCCTGTTTTATCATACAATGAACCGCGCGCAAAATAGAACGATGCATTTTGCGGATCTTGTTTGATCGCCAGGTTCAAATATTTCATTGCATCATCAACCTTATTGTCATTCAAATAAATGTTGATCATTGAAACCAAAATTGAGCTGGTTTGTGGGTATTTTTTAAATCCTTGTTGCAATGCTTCCAGTGCTTTTGCTGTGTCTTGCTGCATGATGTAAGCCGAAGAAATCAACTCATAAGTCCGTTCTCCGTTGTAATCGTATTTAG
>Ga0102953_1000799_pt1 | contig 20732 bp, 21 predicted proteins | sample SalPon2A_C_D2_MG_FD_78509 | JGI IMG/M metagenome (GOLD analysis project Ga0102953, IMG submission 78509) | Soil microbial communities from South San Francisco under conditions of wetland restoration - Salt Pond MetaG R2A_C_D2_MG | ecosystem: Environmental > Terrestrial > Soil > Wetlands | place... | reverse complement strand
TGATCTTTATCGATCGGATTGTTATAATCGATCAATAGAATATTAATTCCTGGTGTCACCCGTCGATGTTGAAACGCATCATCCAGCAAAATGGCGTCGGGAGTATGTTTTTCATCTTTCAACAACTGGTTGATCCCATGCACCCGATTTTCATCAACGGCAACTGTCACCATCGGAAATTTCTTTTTAATTTGAAGTGGTTCATCACCAACTTCCGAAACCTGAGACGTGGTTTCAACCAACCGAAATCCTTTTGTTTTCCGCTTGTATCCCCGGCTCAACGTAGCTACGTTCACATGTTTCTTTAGTAATTCTACGAGGTATTCCGTGTGCGGTGTTTTCCCAGTTCCTCCTACCGTAATATTGCCAATGGAGATCACAGGTATCTCAAATTCAGTTGATTTGAAAATCTTGTAATCATACAGGCTGTTGCGGATGTAAACAACCATTCCATAGATCAGAGAAATCGGGTATAACAAGATTTTCAGCATAAACTAGTTTATTTCTCGCACGAAATTATTAAAATTCGCAAGGGACTCAAAATGACCAGCATGAACGAACCTCGCTTTTACCCTTAAACTATGAATTGAAGTAGTTTGTTACCTGAAATTCAATTCGATTACTGTTTTATTCAATCGAAACATCAAAAGGCATCCTTGCCAAAATGCCGCGTGTCTGTTTGATTTGATCCAGTTGCTCGTATATTTTGTAGCCTTCGCCCAGCTCCTGTTTCAACACCCACATTTTTGCAGAACCGGAAATATTCTTCAACCATTCTTCCAATGGATCTTTAATCTTGGGAAGCGAAACAACCCGATAACGATCCAGCTTCGCCATCCTTTTTGCCAGCATAACAGCATCAGTCACGCCTCCAAATTTGTCCACCAAGCCAATCTGCTGGGCATCTTTGGCCGCCCAAACACGTCCCTGTCCAATTGAATCAACCGCAACCTGTGTCATCCCGCGGCCATCTGCCACGCGGCTGGTAAACGTATCGTATCCTTGTTCAATGTAATTCTGCATTAAATCTTTTTCGAAGCTTGTCATTGGTCGGGTGAGCGATAAAATGTCGGAATGTTTGTTGGTGTTCACCACATCGTGCGTAATCCCCAGCTTGTCATTCAGCAGTTTGCCGGCATTTGGAATCACCCCGAAAATACCGATGGAGCCGGTGATCGTGGTGCGGTCGGCCAGAATAGAGTCTGCTGCTGAGGCAATGTAATAACCGCCCGATGCAGCAACGTCACCCATCGAAACAATGACTGGCTTGACAGCTTTTGCCAACTTCACTTCACGCCAAATTACTTCTGATCCGTAAGCACTTCCACCCGGCGAATTGATGCGCAAAACGATGGCTTTGATGGAGCTATCACGACGTGCTTCACGAATTGTTCGCGACAAATCCTCTGAGTCAATTTTTTCAGTGGCATTCCCTGGCATATCAATACCTCCACTCGCGTAAATCACAGCAATTTTATCATGCGCCAATCCTTTGCCATCAGATTGCCCGGGAACTTTCGCGTAGTCGTTGACATCCATCGAACGAACATCATTTTTTTGTTTCGTTCCAGTCAGCTTTTTCAGGTCGTTGATCACCTCATCTTTGTACTCCAGCGTATCCACTACCCCTTTTTCATAAAGGTAATCAGCACCACGAAAGGTCGTTACTCCGTCTGCCAGTTCATTTAAATCATCCTCCGAAAGGTTTCTTGATGTCGAAATCTCGGTCAACATCTGTCGCCACAAACTCCCGATATATTTCTCAGTTTGCAGTCGATTCTCAGGACTCATATCTTCGCGAATGTACGGCTCAACGGCTGCTTTAAATTTTCCGTGCCGGATCACCTGCATCTGCACTCCAATTTTATCCAGAGCCTCTTTGAAAAATGTCCGTTTGGCGCTCAACCCCTTGAGTTCGAGCATCCCTTTCGGATTCAACACAACTTTATCTGCAACCGATGCCAGGTAATAGGCTTTTTGCGACCAGGCTTCACCATAGGCATAAATAAATTTCCCGCTTCCCTTGAAATCCAGCAGGGCATTCCGGACTTCTTCAATCGTTCCATAGCCAGCTGTAATGTCCGATGGATTCAAATAAATCCCTTTGATATTCGAATCCGTTTTTGCTTTCTCGATACATGCCAGAAGATCATTCAACCCGGTTTGTTTAATGGTTCTGAAACCCGGGATATCCAACTCATTAAACGGATTTTTATGCGATCGCTCCAGAATTTCACCTTCCATGCGAATAACTAAAACGGTTTTATCTTTGACAGTTGTCGGTTTCTCTGACATGGAAACAATGGATGACAAAATTCCAATGGATATAATCGTCATCAGGAAACCTGCAACAATGACCCCCACAATGGTGGCCAGGGTGTATTTTAAAAAACTTTTCATAATGGTGATTTATGCTTTGACGTTCGTAACTTTGTGCCTTTAATGAATAGGTACGAATTTAAGCAATTCGTTACAATTTTGTTTACAATATGTCCAGGCTTTTTTTACTTTTAGGTGGTAATCTTGGCAACAAAAAACAAGTGTTTGCCAACTGTTTGAAATTGATTCAATCCAGAATTGGTGAAATCAAAACCGCATCGTCAATCTATGAGACTGAACCTTGGGGATTTGAGTCGGATGATTTGTTTTGGAATCAAGCCATTTTGGTTGAAACGAAACTTAAGCCCGAACAAGTTTTGAAAGAAACCCAACAAATTGAACATGAACTTGGCCGGGTTCGTAAACAAGACCAATATGTTTCCCGGCTAATGGATGTGGATTTGCTGCTTTATGATGATGTTGTTCTTCAAACGTCAACCCTTGAACTGCCGCATCCACGGATGGCTGAGCGCCGTTTTGTGTTGGCACCACTCGTTGAAATTGCCGGCGATGAGGTGCATCCGATTTTGAGAAAGACCATTCAGCAACTTCTTGAAGAGTGCCCCGATCAACTAAACGTGAAAAAACTCAATTTTACCGCGCCTGATTAAAAACAAAATACCTGTTGAAAAATGCAAAAACTGAAACATCTTTTCTGGAAACTATTTACAGCCATTGATGCCCGACTGAAATTCCCCAATCTAAAAGCCGGAGAAATTGGCATTCAGTGTGGATTTGATATGGATGCCCCAGTGACCTCTGATTTGTTTTCGATGCAGCGCAGGACAACAAACGAAGGACTTGTTTACGGCATTGATCCTGACCCGGAAAATATGGCGATCGCACGTCAATTGATTTCAGAATCGCAAAAAAATATCCGACTGATTCAAGCGGCCTTGGGCGATGAACCCGGCGAAACGAGCTTACGCCTGGGCAAAAAAAGAGGATGGAACCAAACTACTAACATCCCACTTGATTCGACCGTTGAATTTCAAACCAAGGAAATTACAGTCCCTATCTCTACACTTTCACAAATTATTGAACAACATCATATCCCTTTTGAAAGAGTTCGGCATATCAATCTGACCATCAATGGTTGCGAATATCAAACTTTGCTAGGGATGAAAGATCTGCTGCAATCAGCTACCGACCTTTCGTTGACGGTCATCGCCGGAAGATACGATGAAACAGGCACAATCAATGACAAAAACGACTTTGTACTGATCCTTGAATTGTTACAGGAAGCTGGATTTCAAACCCGTTTCAAACGGATTCATCAGCTGTTTTGGTGGGGGTTTGTGGTCAAACTGTTGATGCAACAAAACTACGTTTTCAACAAGAAAAACTACGGAGTAATATTTGCTGCGAAAGGGAGGCGAAAACTTCCATGGTTCCAGTCGTTCTCCTAAAATAGGCTTCTACTCTTCTCAGAAAACGATCAATAGAATACTGACCAAAATCATCTATTTCAGAATCATTTCACGATTAAAAATAAGTAACTTGTGACGCAGAACCTCTAATCATTTGGGGGTTCTCCTGACGATTAACCAGTGATGGACAAAATTTGGGAAGCGTAAATTCCAGGCCATCAACCTAAATTTAATTTATGCGATATGAGTAAACGAACGAAATTCCCTGGAGTCTTTTGGGTAGCTAACAGTGTTGAAGTGCTGGAGCGATTTGCCTATTATGGCATTTACATGAGTTTTGGTATTTACCTGGAAAGCCTCGGCTTTACGAAGGGTGATTTAGGAATCATCCAAAGTATCTTCCTGGCACTTTCCTATTTAACACCATTGTTTTCAGGAACTTTTGCTGACCGATACGGATTTAAAAAGATGCTGATCATTTCCTATATTGGTTATCTTCCAGCCATTTTGCTGCTGATTATCACCAAGTCATTCAGTGGTATTGCACTCACGATGCTTACGATTGGTTTTGCGGCGGGAATTTTTAAACCACTCGTTTCATCCACGGTGCGCGTGACCACTGATTCAACCAACAAAACACTCGGATTTGGTATCTTTTATCAGATGGTGAACTTAGGCGCTTCAGTAGGCCCAATTGTCATGGGAAAACTTCGCGGTTGGTCATGGGATTACGTTTTTTACACAGCTGCAGCCACCATTGGTTTGATGTTTATTATTACGTTGCTCTTTTACAAAGAACCGCCACGGGAAACAGAAGGTACTACTCTCAAACAGAAATTCAAAGACATGGGCGAAGCTCTCTCTGACCTTAAATTTTTGAGTTTTCTGATTCTATTAGGCGTCTTTTTCTGGCTGCCTTTCTGGGCTTTCTTCAATGTATTAGCGGTCTATATTCATGATTATCTGAACACAGCTGAACTTTATCAATCGGTGAGAATGGTACTGGGGACAACTGTCACAAATATTATCTCACACAATGACGAAGGTGTTTGGAAAATCAACGCTGAAGCCATTTCACACACGGGCTATATCATCATTGTATTCCAGTTAGTCATTTCCAGCATCTTTGAAAAGCGCGCAGCCATTCCATCATTCCTTTTCGGATTATTGATGGCATCTGCCGGATTTGTGGCCTTGGGATTATCAGTTACTCATGCCAACAGTCTTGTTTTCCTTGGTGTTTTCTTGTTTGCCGTTGGAGAAATGATCTCTTCCCCACGAATCCAGGAATACATCATGTGGATAGCTCCGAAAGAGAAAGCAGGACTGTATATGGGAACCAACTTTTTGGCTACCTTTATCGGAGCCATTTTAAGTGGCTCATACACTTGGCTGATGGGGATTTACGAGTCGGCCGGACATCCGGAGTACATCATGTACACGCTGACAGTCAACATGATAATCGGCATTTTTGCCATCTATTTTTTCATGAAGAAAGTGGGTGAGTTTCAGGAAAGGGTTGAATAGCCCATCGCACAAACAAAAAATTGCAAAGACATAAAAAAACCGGGCTTGACCCGGTTTTTCAGTTTTAAATATCCTGTTTTAGTGCGAATCAATTTTAGGGCCGAATGCCAAATCGCCTGCATCACCCAAGCCCGGTACAATATACGACTTCACAGTCATCTCATCATCAATAGCACCCACCCAAAGGGTTACATTTTCAGCTTCAATATTTTCCAATAGGTAGTCAACCCCTTTTTTGCTGGCGATAATGGCCACCAGGTGAACATGGCTTGGATCACCTTTTTGCAATAACGCTTTGTAACCAATTTCCATAGAAGCACCCGAAGCTAGCATCGGATCGGAGAGGATGACCACTTTCTCATTCAAATCAGGGGATGCCAGGTATTCAAATTCAATGTGAAATTCACCCTGATCGTCATATTTTCGATAGGCCGAAATGAACGCATTTTCAGCTTGGTCAAACACCTCCAACAATCCTTGTTGAACCGGAAGTCCGGCTCGCAAAATTGTAGCCAACACGGGTTGTTGCACTAATTTTGGAACATTGGCAACCCCCAGTGGTGTTTTTACTTCATTGACTTTAAAATCTAATGTTTTGCTGATTTCATAGGCAAAGATTCCACCAAATCGTTGCAGATTTTTCCGAAACCGAAGTGGGTCTTTTTGAATTTCGTGATCACGAATCTCCGCAAGATATTGATTAAAAATTGAGTTGGACTCGCTCAGGTTGATGACTTGCATGGTTAAAAATTTTGGCGAAAATAACGATTTTTTCCTTCTTTTCGGGGCACACCACCGTAAAAATAACCATTATAGATAATGGATTATTCAGAATGCCAACTAAAAATGAATGTCAAAGTCCTTCGCCAATTTTTCCAGGTCTTTTTTAAAATAACGTTCTGCCTTTTCCCGCTCCTGATCACTTAAAGGAAGGTACTTGCTTTCTTTCCGGTTCAAATTGTGAAATTGATCAACAATGTTCGAATGGATAATCCAACGTTTCAAAAAGGCAGGAAATAGCGCTCGAATCCACCTGCGAAGAAAATGATCGCGATCCAACAAAAATCTCTCAACCAATTTTGATTTTGGAACTGCATTGGGATTGAGCTTTTTTTCTTCTTGCTGCTCACCCTGGTATTCAATGCCCAAAAATCGACATAGCTCCGCATGTAGCTGCGTTGGATCATTTTTTAATTGATTGGTTGTGAGAATCAGAACATTTTCTCGCGGGAAAGCATCCAGCCATTTGCTCAGATGATAATGATACAAGCTACCATAAAAATGCCCTACATTGTTGCGGTCCACAATATTTTTAACCTGTTCAATCTGTTTCTCATGTTCCAAAGAGTCCAAAAAGCTGGGGTAGGCGTCATGATGTCCGTAATTGACGGAATAATTGTACGACGAATAGGTACGATCAACCGGCTGACGAAGCAGTACAACAATTTTCATATCCGGATTATAATCTTTGATGCGCAGAATGGCTGCATGATCCATCAGCAAATAGGTGTCTGCTGAGGCAACGATAGATTGCCCCTTGTATTCCGGGAAAAAAGAATGGTAATATTCCAGCCCTCGTTGGTACAATTCTTCAATGGAGAAATAATGAAGTTCTTTAATCACAGAAAAACAAATGCCCGGGTGCTCCTCCATGTATTTACACAACGAGGTTGTACCCGATCTTCCAGCTCCAATTACCAAGGTATTTACGCGCATCTATTCGAAATTTTTCGTGCTGATTTTATGATTCAATTATTCTCGTTCTGCAAAATGTTTGTTAAACTGCTCTTTTATTTTGAAAGCCAGGTATTCCGACTTGATCAACTGTTTGGCACTTTTTACAGCAGGATTTTCCATCGGTAGCCGCTGAAAATGGTTAGGTTCCCGATCCAATTTCAAGCCTGCTGTCCCGAATGTGATGTCGCACAAACGCTGACGCCGAATAGCATCAAATACATCGTTTGACACGCCAAAATCCGTAAACGGAAACGCAAAAGCCTTGACCTTCGGAGTAAAATTGGCCTCCACCCACTCCATGCTTTCGCGAATTTCGTCCAACTGCCGTTCCTCATCCAGCAACCAAAATTCCGGATGATCCCAGCTGTGAGCACCAATCGTGAAACCATCGTTTTGCAATTGCTGCAATTGTTCCATCGTCATGTAAGGCTTTTCCTTTTCAAGGTATTCGCTCCAATCAATCCCCACATCTTCAGCCATTTGATCCAGCGATAACAAATCAGCATACGTATTTTGAAGCTGTGTTTTCACCCCTGTTTTTTCAAACTCCCGATGTAATACAGCTGCTTTGTAACGATGAAACAAATCGTGGTTGTCGACAAACGCCGGGTTGACAAAAAACGTAGCCTTAATTCCCTTTCGCTTTAAAATAGGTACAATAACTTCATAACATTCTCGCAGGCCATCGTCAAATGTCAGGTGAAAAGCCCGCTCCACCTTTTTCCCCTTGTACAATTTTTTCAAGGAAATGGACTTGTAATTTTTGAGCAAAAAATCCAGGTCTTCTTCAAACCGCTTCACCGAAGGATAGTCATAGTTATACTGAAAAGGATGATCCTGATCGCTCACCAAGTGATAAAAAGGCAGCAAAACCGGCACATCCTCGCCGCCCCGAAGCCATTGCAACGAAAGGGGTTTAACAGTAAAAGTACTAATATGGGAGAATAATTTATTCATGCTGATAAAAAAAGGCGGTGATTATCTTTTTAGCCATTTGATCCACCATGGCAAGTTGTTCCAACGGTAACGATAATATTTCTCGGGAGTGGCACCAAAACCCTTGTATAGTCGCGCAACACCGGAAACCATGGAGCCTTCAAAATCCAACAAATAATTTTTGTCGGTGTGTTCTTTGATGAATTGGTCAATCAGGAAAAACATCGCCTGATGTTCTTTGCCTTCCGGACTGGTTACCGCATTTAAATACGTCACCCGGTTTTTATGCCGAATAAAAAACACCGCTGCACAAAGTTGATTGGATGATGAATACACCCCGTAAACCTGCCCCATGCTTCGGGTGACTGAAAACGCCGTCACATTGCGGAGACGCTGCAAGTCAGCATCTGATTGTTTGACATTCAAGTGCTTCTTTTTGAATCGAAAAAATTCCTCGACAGAAATGCTTTTCACCAAACTCAAATTCGCTTTGGCGGCTTTTTTTAGTTTGCGCCGGGTATGTTTTGAATAATTTCCAGCAATTACTTCATAGCTATCACTCAACCACAACAGGTAATTTTGCCGCTCCACATATTCACCGCCATCATCCACAGGCAACTGCATGGCATTCAAGTTGATTTCCACAAACTGAAACCGTTTGGTGACTTCCTCCATAATCTGTTTACTGACGGCTTTCGTTGGAGTAGGAAAAATTCCCAGTTGTTGACAAAAAAGTGGTTGGGATAAATAAGAAATGCCAACCTTCTTTTTATTGGTCAGTGGCATCACATATTGGTAATCGCCCAAGACCAGCGCATCCCAACGATCACAGATTTTGTCCAGGTACCATGACTGGGCATACACCAACGAATTGGGAGAATCTTCAATGCATTGATCCCATCGATCGGTGTCAACTTCTTCATGTTTCAGGTACCTAATTTTGAGCTGATTCATCCTTGTATTTTATCCCCATTTCAGTCATTTTCACGAACACCTCTTGCCAGCCGGCCCATTCCGCTTGATCACTCAGGCTTTCATTGTGCCATAAACTTATAAAAGTTCCACCGTATTTTCGAATTTCCTGCATTAAATTGTCAATAACAAGCAAGCCCTCGTCAGGTGTCAGATTCAAATAACTTCGCAGAGTCACGTCCATCATTTGAAAGGGATGAATCCGAAGTTTCGTTTTTGACTCTTTCGCCAAGTCATAAAACAAAAATGAGTTGGACGTTCCTGCACGAAACCCAAAATTGTCGGCATAGCCCATCGTAAAGTCATTTTTAATGCCTGCTTTGATCAATCGCCGATAGGTTTTGGGCAATTCCAATCGCAAAAAATGTTGCCGGGAACTCTCCACTTTTTCGTGGCAAATACGTCTAAGATGCTTGATTTCCCGCTTAAGCACCCGTTTCTTTTTGGTCGATCGATACGACGGATGAAGGCCAACACGGAAATCTTTACACAACGATTTAATCAACTTTTGCAGTTCTGTATTTGTTGGAGAAACGTTGCGGTCATATTTACTGGGTCGACTTAGTAAGATGAAAAACTGCAACAATTCAGGTCGGTCTTTATAGGTTTTTCGAATGAAATCATACGTATCATACGGATCTTCTTTTTCACCCCTAAGTACGAGTATTCGCTCCTTATTTTGATGAAGATTTCCTTTCAAAATACCTTTGGCCAGAGCCCCGGCTGTTCGTTGCAGGCTTTTATTTTTATAGGCCCAGGCATTGTCAATATCAATGGTCGATAAAAAATCAAATCGGGGCTTTTGAAACTGAAATTCAGGAAAGTGCTGTTTTATTTTCTGGGCAACGAGTTGCGCCCATTGATTGACCACCGGACGCTGCAACAAATGATTGCGAGATAATACACTGTGATATGACGGGTAACGGCAATGCTCATCAAACTCACGCATCAGGTATTCTTCGTAACGGGTAAGCAGGTAAAACGATGCTGCGAACGGGTCAAACGGCAGAAATGAATCCTGCGATGATTCAAAGAAGAATACATCGTCACCATAGTTAACTGGCTCCAAACTTTGATACTTGATCCCATGTTGAAACAGCAACGGATGTGGGTTCATTTTCAAAGAACCGTCGACCGGCAATACAGAATAATTGATCTTCGGCTCCTCACAGGTTTTAAACACATGAGGATCTGAAGTAATTTCCACAGGTACTTTCAAAACTTCTTCAAAGAGAAACTCGAAGACATATTGCACCCGGTGCGTGATTTCCTGAGTAAAAATTAAGGCCATTTTTTGAATGGTTAAAGCATTCCTTCATCTGCAAAGCTAAGATACTGATCATGCGCGATAATTACATGATCAAGAACGCTAATTTCCATCAATTCGGCGGCTTCTTTGATTTTTCGGGTGACTTTTTTGTCGGCTTCGCTGGCTATCATATTTCCAGAAGGATGATTGTGGCAAAGAATCATCGAACAGGCCAGCTTTTCAAGGGCTGTTTTAAGAATGATTTTGACATCGATCACAGTACCGGTGACACCTCCCTGACTGACCATAAATTTATCGATCACCGTGTTGGAACGATTCAGCAAAAGGATCCAAAATTCTTCATGGGGAAGATCTTCCAGCAATGGACGGAAGTAATTGGCTGCGTCCCCACTTTTTGTAATGATGGTACGAGCTGACCGCGAATTTTCTTTTCGACGGCGACCTAGTTCCAGGGCAGCCAAAATATTGACAGCTTTTGCCTCACCGATGCCATTGAATTTGAGCAGTGCTGATGCATCTATTTTACCCAACGCAGCCAAATCGTTGTTGGCCGACATCAAAATGCGTCGAGACAGCTCGACAGCTGACTCTTTGGTATTTCCTGATCCAATAAGAATGGCGATTAATTCGGCATCGGAAAGCGAACGAGTGCCACTTGCCAGAAGTTTTTCACGGGGGCGGTCTTCAACAGCCCATTCTTTAATACTTGGCTTCTTGTACATAATTTAGAATTGACTATAGCCAAGTTATGAAAAATAAAAGAGATCGAAAAATAAAAATTTCTGTTGAAAGGTGAATGCCAAAACTAAGAAACAAAAAGAAGCCCCTTCAAAATGAAGAGGCTTCTTTCTATATCTTGGTCTCGCTTAAAGCTTGTTCACATGAGATGTTAATTCTGATTTCAAGTTGGCTGCTTTGTTCTTGTGAATCAAATTCTTTTTAGCCAATCGATCAATCATCGAAACAACTTTTGGAAGTTGTGCCACAGCAGCTTCTTTCTCGCTCACCTCGCGCAAATCACGCATTGCGTTACGCATGGTTTTAGTGTAGTACTTACTGTGTACACGCTTTTTTTCGTCTTGACGAATTCTTTTTTTAGCAGATTGATGATGTGCCATTTTCCTGTTTGTTCTATGTGAATAATTTAAGTAGCCCGTAGGGGATTCGAACCCCTGCTACCAGGATGAAAACCTGGCGTCCTAACCCCTAGACGAACGGGCCATCATTTCTTCCCCTGAATTTGGGACTGCAAAAATAAATCAAATTTTGATGTCTCCAAATTTTTCTTCAGGATTTTTTTGAAATCTGGCATTCTTCGTATAGTGATACCGTTTTCGATTTCAGCGATGCAAAGAAATAGAAGATTTTTTAATAATCAAACAAAAATTGTGAAATTATTTCTATTCCACAATTGTTCCCCGCTCCCTATTAAGTAACTCGGCTGGCATCGAACTATGGATTTCTTTCCACAATAAATCTACCAATTTATTCTTCGCAAAGTGGCGGGAGTAAACTAAACTCACTTCGCGCAAAGGAGTTACATCACTAAAGCGGCGAACATGTTCAGTACGGCTTTCCGGCATTTCAACTGCAGCCAACTCTGGGATGAGCGTGATACCTCCTTCTTTATCAATGATGTTCATCAAGGTTTCCAATGACCCGGCTTCGAAATGGAAAGGCAATTCTTCGTTGGAAGCTCCTTTGAACGAGCACAGGTTGATCACCTGGTGTCGGAAACAGTGCCCATCACTCAACAACCAAATTTCGGGCGTGGCAATGTCACGAACTTTGATTTTTTCTTTGGTATGCAGCGGATGATCAATATGCGAATAAATCATCATTTCCTCATAAAAAATCGGGCGTTCATTGATTCGGTCTTCTTTTAAAGGAGTGACCAGGATGCCCACGTCCAATAAATCGCGATGCAGGTGGTTTACAATATTTTCGGTTGTTAATTCTTCAACCGTGATGAGAATATTCGGGTATTTTCGTTTGTAATTTCCAATAAACAAGGGTAGTAGATATGGTGCCAGCGTTGGAATAATTCCAATCTTCAACTCACCGGAAATCAAATTCTTATGATCCTTGACGATGTCGTTAATTTGATCGGTTTCCTGTAAAATAATTCTGGATTGTTCAATGATACGCTTGCCAACATCAGTGGGGATCAGGGGTTGTTTACTTCGGTCGAAGATGATAATTTCAAGATCTTCTTCCAACTTTTTAATCTGCATGCTTAATGTTGGCTGTGTAATAAAACAGTGTTCAGCAGCTTTGCCAAAATGCCGAAACGTGTCAACAGCTACAATGTACTCTAACTGCGTTAGCGTGATCATGGTTTTTCATATTTAATCTTGATAAAAATAGAAAAAATCCATGAAAATAAAACCTGAATCACGAGGATTTAAAAATGCATTTCAAGCGAACGAAATAAATAACCCGCAATAACCTCACTCACAAAACACTGACTAAAACAACTGCTGCCTTTGCCATTCGAAAAGAGACACAGCCAGTGCGTGTGAAATGTTCATGGATTTACATTTGCCCGTCATTGGAATGTGCACACTTTGCTGACATTTCTGAATTAGGTCGGGTGGCAAACCATGCATTTCACTTCCGAGCAGAAAAGCGATTTTTGCAGGCAACTTTGTGGCAAAGATATTCTGTGATTGCTCGCTGGTTTCAATGGCCACAAGCGTGAAATCAGCCGGAATCATTTTGAAAAATTCTGCTGAACTTTCATAAACCAACTGCACATTTTTATAGCTCAACCCAGCTGTTTTTCGAATGGAAGCTTCTCGTTTCGAGTTTTCATCATCCACCAGAATTAAGGTATCGCCCCCCACGTTATCAACCAGTCGCATCAGGCTTCCCACGTTACCAGGATTCTTCACTTTCCACGCCGCCACCAACGGCTTATCTAGCAGGTCCGGATAGTTTTGGCCCTTAAAAAAAGCGACTGAATTTGTTTCCATCCTGATAATTATTAATTTTCTTTGACGTTTGGTATTACGAAGAAACGATTAAAATACATTTGTCCATGAACCTGACCAAAGTTTTTTCCGTCATTGTGCTTTTCACCGTCCTGGTTTCCTGTGGTAAATCAGACAAACAACAGGCTGCTGAGCGATTGCAACTTGCCCAAAAAGTTTATGCCCAAGGTGATACCACGCAGGCTTTGCAACAATTGGACACCTTAAAAATGAGGTACAAAGATGTGATTAAAACAGAGATTGAAGCCAAGAAATTCACTCAAAAAATTTACAGCGAAATTCTGTATAACAAGCAGGCTGAGATGGATTCATTGAAATTGAAAATCGCCAAACTGGAGAAGAATTTCATCAAGGAGAAAACTCAATTTGACCTGGACACCCAAATGATTTATAAACGGCAACAATTTAAAAACCGCTGGAACAAATCATTTATCCAGGTTCATCTGGACGAAAAAGGCAATTTATACATTTCAAGCAACTATTTCGGAGACAAGTGGCTCAATCATACCGGCATTCGTGTTTACGATGACACCCTTCAGGCAAAAACCAAGAAAGTACCGTTGAACAACGTGCTGAATCACCACAGTGATTTTATGAATACCAAATGGGAAAAAGTCACCTACAGAAATGGCGATGAAAACGGGGTCATTCAGTTTATTGCCGACCATGCGAAAAGAAACCTGAAAGCGGTTTTCCTTGGAAGTCGCTACTACTATATTATCCTTGAAAGCTACGACAAGCGTGCCATGGTGGAAGCGCTGGAGTTGTCAAAAGCCTTGAAGCAGAAAATCAAACTTCAAAAAGAAATTGATTCCCTGCAGGCTAAAGTTGTGTAGCAACCTGAATTCGACACAAATTTTAGATTCAGACCGCATCTAAATTGGATGGTTCAATTGGAAATGATGGAAGAATAGTGGGCTATTTTGAATCACTTACAAGAAGAAAATTGCTGTTTATAAGCGGTATTTCTCACGCATTGTATAAAACGCTGAATTCAAAAATTTAAATCGAAATCAGGTTAGTAGTTAACGAATCTTTTCAATCAATTCCGGCGGTTGCGCCAGGATGGCCTTTTTTCCGTTGACAACGATTGGGCGTTGCAACAGTCGTGGGTTTTCTGACAAGATATTGATCCATTCTTCATCGCTGATTTCTTTTCCTTTGTATTCCTTTTTATACAAATCTTCCTGCGTCCGAACCAGTTCGATAGCAGACATACCGGTTTTATTCAAAATCGATTCGATTTCCTCCGGTGAAATACCCTCTTTCATGTAGTTTATCTCCGTCACTTTAAAATCATTTTCTTCCAGGTATTTCAGTCCGGCCCGGCTCTTTGAGCATCGGGGATTGTGATAAATTTTCATTGCTATTTGGTGTCTCTGTTTAATAAATTGGTAAAAATCTTCCTGTGCCCTGAACCGGCCTTCCATGTGCTGCCGGCTGTACGTGTTGGTCAATTCGTTGTCCCAAATGCGCGATTTGGTATTATCGCGTAACTGAATCTTCAACATCTCACGAAGTTCCGATTGGATTTCTTTGTTATAGATGGGACACGCTACTTCAATTCGTCGATCGAGGTTACGCTGCATCCAGTCGGCCGAGGAAATAAAAATGCGTTCGTCTCCCCCATTCCCGAAGAGAAACACGCGTGAGTGCTCCAGAAATTTATCGACAATACTAATTGCTTCAATATTTTCACTCACATCTTCCAATTCGGTGAGCACGCCAAATATTCCACGCACAATCAGTCGAATCTTCACGCCGGCACGGGCTGCTTCGTATATTTTATCCATCATTGCCGGATCGATCATGCTATTCATTTTGAGCAACATATACCCCCGCCTACCTGATTGCGCAATACGAATTTCATTGTCAATCATTCTTGAAAAGAAATCGCGCATATCGAACGGACTCACAACAATATGGTTGTATCGAGCTACTTTATAGGTGTGCTTGAAGAAGCCAAACAATTGGGCCACTTCATCTGCAATTCTGGAATCAGCGGTCAACAGACCGTCATCACCATACACCCGAGCTGTTCCTTCATGAAAATTCCCGGTTCCCACATAAGCATAATTCCGAAAGCCGTCCTTTTCCTGTCGTTTGATCCAAGCCAGCTTGCTGTGAACTTTCAATCCGGGGATGCCATTGATGACATGAGCACCTTCTTCCTGCAACTTGTTCGACCAGTATATATTGGCTTCCTCGTCAAAACGGGCCTGAAGCTCGATCACCACGGTTACTTTTTTACCATTACGAATGGCGTTCAACAGGGCATTGACTACCCGCGAATTATCAGCCACGCGGTAAATGGTGATGCCTATTTCTCTCACTTTCGGATCAATGGCAGCCTCACGAAGCAAATCCAAAAAGTGGATGAAGCTTTGGTACGGATAGTGCAACATGATATCCTTTCGCCTCAGTTTCTTCAGAATACTTTCGTGTAACTTCAGATCCTTATGACGTACTGGTGGCAATTTTTTATAATAATGGTGCGCTTTGCCGATTTCCGGGAAATCCATAAAATCTTTGTGGTTGTGATATTTCCCGCCCGGAACCAGGTTGTCCGGATCCAACTTCATCTTTTTGACAATGAAGTTTAATAAATCTTCGGGTATTTCTTTATCGTAGAGTAGTCGAACGGGTGTTCCGATTTTACGTCGTTTGAGGCTGGCCTCCATTTTCTCCATGAAGCTTTTGGAGATGTCGTCATCAATGTCCAACTCAGCATCACGGGTCACTTTAATCGTGTAGGCTTCAAAATGATCAAAATTAAATAATGAAAAGATATCAGGCAGGCTGTAACGAATAACATCATCCAACAGCATGACATATTTTTTCCCTTCACGTTCAGGTAAAACCAAAAAGCGAGAGAGTGAGATTCCCGGTACACGAACCAGCGCGTAGGCAAATTTCTCCGGCTTATCCTTTTTGGCCAGCCTGATTGCCAGGTACACTGACCGGTCACGCAAATACGGAAATTTATTTTCCTTGCTCAGCATGATGGGAATCAGGTTGGGCAGTACCTTTTCCTTGAAGTAATTCTTGACAAACACAATTTGCTCAGGCTCCAGCTGGTTTTCATTAATCATGAAAATATTTTCCCGCCTCAGTTCCTGAAGAATCTTTCTGAAAATTTCCTGCGACTTTCGCTGATGAGAAAGCACGATTTTGTAGATCTTTTCATGCAGCTCTTCCGGCTTGTAATCACCGAGCAATATTTCATCTGTTCCTAAATCAACCATTCGTCGAACCGTGGCCACGCGAACCCGGAAAAATTCATCGAGGTTGTTGGAGAAAATACCGACAAACCGAATGCGTTCAAAAAGCGGGACAGTCGGGTCTTCAGCTTCCTGCAAAACTCTTGCATTAAACGAAAGCCAGCTAATCTCGCGATTGATATATGGATTTTTTTGTTTTACAATCTTTGGATGTCTTCCCATTGCTTTGCTCTTTTCAAAAGTTTACAATTTACCTCTAAAATTTCAAAAATGACAGGGCGCTATTCAAGCAATATTCGATCCTTTCGTCCGAAGCAAGCTCTTCAAAAGGTATTGGCCCGAACGGTGCTTTCTGATCATCATCGGTCAAATCAAGCTCCCACCAACCAACATCTTGCCATTGCCCCAATTTGTACCCAACATGGTTGTACACCGCAAATGCCTTAAAACCCAACGATTCGTGTAAACGAACACTGACTTCATTGGGTAATGTAATGACCGCAAACAGCCGGGTGAATCCCTGTATTTTCAATATCGAAAATAAAGCATGATACATTGCTTTGGCCACATTTCGTCCTCTAAATTTGGGATGAATATAAACAGACACTTCCCTGTTCCAACGGTATGCCGTCCTACTTCGGTACGAAGCTGCATAAGCATAACCAGCAATCTGCCCATTCATTTCACAAACCAGGAACGGGCACTCCTGCTGAATCGCAGCGATCCGTGTTTTGAAATCATCAAGCGAGGGAACAGTCTCTTCAAAAGTAACAGCAGTTTGAAGAATGAAAGGTTCATAAATCGCTAAAATTTCAGCGACATCCTTTTCCCCGGCCAACCGTATTGAAACATTATTCTCCACCAAATTCCATCAAATAGGCTTTTATAAATCCGTCAATCTCACCATCGAGTACCGCCTGAACATTGCCCGTCTCATAACTGGTCCGCACATCTTTCACCATTTTGTAGGGTTGCAACACATACGAACGAATCTGTGAGCCCCATTCAATCTTTTTCTTTTGCGATTCAATCGCCATCTCTGCTTCTCTCAGTTTGCGGAGCTCCAATTCATACAACTGCGATTTCAGCAGTCGCATGGCGTTTTCTTTATTGGCCAACTGCGAACGACTTTCAGTATTCTCAATGGTGATGCCTGTTGGTGCATGTCGCAACCGAACCCCGGTTTCTACCTTGTTAACATTCTGGCCACCGGCACCTCCCGAACGGAAGGTGTCCCAGGTGATGTCTGCCGGACTGATTTCAACCTCAATGGAATCGTCCACCAATGGCGCAACAAAAATTGAAGTAAACGAAGTCATTCGCTTATTTTGTGCATTGAATGGTGAAAGCCGAACCAATCGGTGAACCCCGTTTTCGCTTTTCAGGTAACCGTAGGCGTATTCACCATCAAACTCAATGGTACAACTTTTCACGCCTACCTCATCCCCGGCATTAAATTCGGAGACCTTCACCTTGTAGCCTTCTTTTTCGCCCCAACGCAGGTACATGCGCATCAGCATGTCGGCCCAATCGTTACTTTCGGTTCCTCCTGCCCCGGCATTGATCCGAAGAATGGCGCCCAATTTATCTTCGTCATTCCGAAGCATATTGCGGGTTTCCAGTTCTTCAACCTCGGTCAGTACTTTTTTATATTGATCGTCAATCTCTTGCTCGCTGGCTTCTTCGGCTTCATAAAATTCATAAAGCACCTGCAAATCCTCCAATGCCTGATTCACCTTGTCAAAACCATCCGTCCAAACTTTGATGGACTTGATCTTCTTCATTTGGTTTTCAGCGTCTTTGGGGTTGTTCCAGAAATCAGGGTCTTGAGTCTTCAGTTCTTCTTCTTGTAGTTGAATTAATTTTGCATCGTAGTCAAAGATGCCTCCTCAGCGCATCCCGGCGCTCAGCAAGATCTCTTAGCTGCTCTTTTTGAACCATGATTTTTGTTTTAAGTTGAATTGAAGACAAAAATAGAAAAACCAGTGTGATTATTCAATTTTAGCGGACAAAGAAAACGGACGATATTATCTTTTTGCGGTCTGTTCCGTATTTTTTAAATATTGAATCTTAATTTCCCCAAGTAATCATTTTTGTTGAAATGGACTTTGCCTGGATATTGACCCCGGACATTCCCGGCTCCAAACGATAGGTATCCATTTCAATCAGGTAATTTGTTCCCACCGTAGGCCCTTTCCCATTCAACCAGCCTGACGTATTTGCTCCAAACGAATAGGTCGCTGAAGATGCATCTTTGGCAGGACTGCCGAACATGATTTCTTTATTGGTATCATACATTTTGATGACAAAATAATCGGCAAACCTAATTTTATTCCAAGTCAGTACCATTTCGCTTGTCTTACTGTTTAGGCTATCTTTCATTGTATCAGTTGGAAAAATCAAATCATCCAATAGTCTATCAGACATGTTTGAAACTTCACCGGATTGGGCAATAATATCAAATGAGTAATCTCCCATGAATGGCGGAGTCGAAGAAAAAGCGCTGTCCGGTGTTTGATAGAAAAAATCCTTCGGACTGCTACTGTATGCTGAAAGTTCATAGGTTGTGTCGGAACCATCATTGGGCTTCACCTGCACATTTTGGATACCTTTGTTGGCAAACACGTGTAGTGCCAGGCCATAAACAGTATCGAGCTTATTGTTATTTTCAACGGTTTTAACGACAACAAAAACATCAGAAGCCGGGTCGAAAATGATTTTCTCAGGCCCACAAGACGCCATGGCCAACAAGATTGCGCTTAAAAAAACCGGTATTATTTTTTTCATGGTTGATTCTCTTTTGTAACATTCAACAATGCAAAGGTAGATGTTTAAATAGCGATATGGTTGCGGGGAAACCAATTTTTTCCTATTTATTAAAACCTGAATGGAAGTGTTTTATTTCAAAAATAAAAGTTTATCTTTGCGCCACATTTTTAAAGAACTGTTTATCAATTTAATTTAAAACAAAATGCCAGCAAAAATCAGATTGCAGCGACATGGTCGCAAACGTTACGCATTCTACCACATTGTGGTAGCTGATGGCAGGGCACCACGAGATGGTCGTTTAATTGAAAGGATTGGATCTTATAATCCAAACACAAATCCTGCTACGATCGATCTTGATTTTGATAAAGCTTTAGACTGGCTTACAAAAGGTGCACAGCCAACCGACACTGTAAGAGCTATTTTATCTTACAAAGGAGTATTATACAAAAAACACCTGTTGGGTGGAGTTGCTAAAGGTGCTTTTGATGAAGACGAAGCAGATCGTCGTTTCGAAGCTTGGTTAGCTGACAAAGAAGCTAAAATTCAGGCCAAGAAAGACCGTCTTTCAAAAGAATCAGATTCAGAAAAAGCGAAAAGACTGGAAGCAGAAGCTAAAATTAATGCTGAACGCGCGGAAGCAATTGCAAAACGCAATGCTGACTTAGCCGCCGAAGCAAAAGCTGCTGCAGCACCGGAAGAGGCTGAAGAAGAAGTAGTAGAAGAAACTGTTGCCGAAGCACCAGTTAAAGAAACTCCTGCTGCCGAAGCACCGGCTGCCGAAGCACCAGCTGAAGAAGCTCCTGCCGCCGAAGCAAAAGCAGAGGAAGCTCCTGCTGAGAAACCAGCCGAAGAGGCTCCTGCTGCTGAGGAAAAACCTGCAGAAAAGCCAGAAGCTGAGAAACCTGCTGCTGAAGAGCCAAAAGCAGAAGATGAAGAAAAGAAAGCTGAATAAGTTTTCTCCGACAGAACGTATTACTTCTACGAAATAGAAAAGAGGCTGACTCCTGAGAGTTCAGCCTCTTTCTTTATTGTCATTCGAAACTAATTTTCGTCTTACAGAATCGCATCCACTTTAGCAGCCAAAGCAGCTTTTGGTGCAGCGCCAACATGCTTTTCAACCACTTCACCACCTTTAAAAAACAGGATCGTTGGAATGTTACGAATACCAAACTTCATCGCTGTCTCAGGGTTGCTGTCCACATCTAACTTAGTGACAACCAACTTCCCGTCATAATCCTGTCCCAATTCTTCAACAACAGGAGCAACCATGCGGCACGGGCCACACCATTCAGCCCAGAAATCAACCAATACCGGCTTATCTGATTTCAGTACCAACTCCTCAAAATTTGCATCATTTACTTCTTGTGCCATAATCAATATATTTTAAAACATTATTCAATTTATCTGCTTGCAAAACTAATTAATTTTAAAAGTCAGAGACTCGTGTTCGCGGAAAAAACGTTCCAGATCATGGTTCATATCCACACGAGTATTTCTTGAAAACAGGTTAACCATACTTTTTGTTTCTGAATCCCAAATATTAAATCGAAGCAAGGCT
>Ga0102953_1000796_pt1 | contig 20814 bp, 18 predicted proteins | sample SalPon2A_C_D2_MG_FD_78509 | JGI IMG/M metagenome (GOLD analysis project Ga0102953, IMG submission 78509) | Soil microbial communities from South San Francisco under conditions of wetland restoration - Salt Pond MetaG R2A_C_D2_MG | ecosystem: Environmental > Terrestrial > Soil > Wetlands | place... | reverse complement strand
GCCGATACGGTCGACTGGTCGTCGAGCGACACGGCGGTGGCGACGGTCGACGCCGGCGGCACGGTGAGCGCCGTGAGCGGCGGCACGTCGACCATCACCGCGACCAGCACCGCCGACAGCACTCAGAGCGACAGCATCACCGTGACCGTGGCGAGCCCGACGGCGACCCCGAGCGACATCTACGTGGACGCCAGTGCGGCCGCCGGCGGCAACGGCAGCAGCGCCACCCCGTTCCAGACCATCGCTGCGGGCGTGAGCGCGGTCGACGCGGGCGGCACCGTGCACGTCGCCGCAGGGACCTACGACGAGGCGCTGCGGTTCACCAAGGCACTCGACCTCGTGGGTGCCGGCGCCGGCAGCACTACCATCACCACCACGGCCGGTGCGAACGGCACGGGGGACGCCATCGCGGTGGCGAGCGTCGACGGGCTGAGCCTCAGCGGCTTCACGCTCGACGTGCACGCCCCCGGCCCGTCGTCCGCGGCGGTCGGGGTCTACGGCGGCTCCAGCAACTTCATGCTGAAGGACGTGACGATCAGTCAGTCCGACAGCAATCAGGACGCCGGCATCGTCCTCACCGGCGTGACGGGCGCGACCATCGCCAACGTCACCGTCACCGACACGTCGGGCACCGCCGGCAGCGCCGGCGTCCTGGTCACCGGCGGCAGCAGCGGCGTGACCCTCTCGCATCTGACGGTCAACGGCCACGCCAACTACGCCGGCATCGTGCTCGACCCGGGTGCCGGCACGCTCTCCGACATCACCATCACAGGCGCGACTCTGAACCAGAAGAACAAGATGGAGATGGACATCAGCGGCGGCGGCACCGTCACCGGGTTGAACGCTCCGCAGTTCACCGACGTCGTGCGCAATGCGGCGGCCTACTACGGCGCCGGCGACTGGCTCTTCTACAAGATGAACGAGAGCGAAGCGCTCGTGGACTCGCTCTTCAACTTCGGAAGCGATCCGTCCCAGTCGTACATCCAGCAGCTCGATGGCACGGATCAGGCGAAGCTCCTCGAGAGCTACGTGGTGGGCGCCGCCGACGGCGCGCCCTACAACCAGTCGGGCGTGGTACGCACGAGCAGCATCCAGACCGCCATCGACCACGCCGCCGCGGGCGCGACCATCCACGTGCGCGACAGCCTGGGCAGCAGCTACGACGAGGCCCTGACGGTGAACGTGGCCGGCCTGAGCATCGCCGGCGCCGGCGGCGCCAGCCGGGTCACGGCGCCCACCGGCGGCCCGGTGATCGACGTGACCGCCAACAACGTGACCATCACCGGCGTGAACCTCGACACCTCCGACACCGGCAACGCCGCAGTCCAGCTGGACAGCAGCGTCGTGTCCGGCCTGGTCGTGCACGGCAGCAACTTCCTGTCCGCCATCGGGCTCGAGGACACTGCCACGGCGTCGGCGAACTCCGTGGACGCCACCGGCAACTACTGGAACGCCACCGACGGGCCCAGCGGCACCGGCCGGCCCGGCTCCGGCGCCGAGATCATCGATCAGGGCGGCAACGTGGACGCGTCGAGCTTCGCCACTACGGCCTTCTGACGACCGCCCACACGCAGGGACCGACGACGGCGGCCGCGCTCCGAAGCGCGGCCGCCGTTCGCTGCCGCGCGCGGCGCTCCGTGGCGCCCGGGCGCCCGGCGGCAACGACCCGGCTGGCGGTTGACACTCGCCGACGATGCCGGTCATCATCGAAGCGGACACAGAAAGCCCTTCGCGGGCGCCGGTCGCGAGAGCGGGACCGGGCGCCGGAGGTCGAGTCTGGGTGGTGTCCGTCGCACCACTGCGACGGCGACCGGCCCAGACGCGGTCGTTCTCGCGATGGAACGCCCGCCTCGGAGGGGTTTCCGTCCCCGTGGGTGTCGGCATCGGAGGGGTGGCGGCGCCACGAGACGTTGGAGGGATCGCCGTCTCGCTAGCCTGGGAGGTTCACCGTCATGCGCACGTCCGTGCCGAAAGCACTCTGGGTCGTCGTCCTCGTGTTGGTTCTGGCCGCCTGCCAGAACCAGGCGCCAGGCACGTCCCAGGCCACCATGCCCGTCTACGACGTCGCCAGCCACGGCGTCACGGCGGGCGAGGCCAGCGCGCTGCAGAGCGCGCTCAACCTGAAGAGCGGGGTGAGCGTCGATTCGGACGGCGTGGCCCGCTACGTCGACGACCAGCTCTTCCTGAACGTGCCCATGCGGTCGAGCACCAGCGGTACCGCCGACGAAGACCAAGGCACGGTGACCGAGGAGCAGCTCGACCTGAAGGGGTTGCTGGCGTTCCCCACGTACTCCACGGACAGCGCGCTCGGCCGCACGGCGTCGGCGCTCACGGCCGCCGGCCTCGGCGGCTCGGGCGGCCCCATCGACTTCGCTCCTGCGGCGTCGCACACGACCTTCCAGCTGGTCGATGCCAACGGCAGCCCGCTCGCCGATCAGCCGATCGACACCCAGGTGAACTACGCCTTCCGCATCGGCGGAACGCCGCTCGTGGGACCCGGCGCCAGGATCAAGCTGGCCTACGACCCCAACGAGACGCCCACCCGTGTCCACTACGCGTTCCGCGGCCTCCAGAGGGGCTCGAGCGTGGCCATCTTGTCGGCGCAGCGGGCGCGGACGCTGGCGCGGCAGCGTCTCGAAGGCGAGCTGGCGAAACAGGGTCTGGTCGGGACGCTGCAGGTGGGTGATCCCAGCCTGGTCTACTACGCGCCTCCGCTCTCCTACCACGTGGACGCGCTCTATCCCCACTACAAGGTCAGCGGCAGCATGACCGTGGGCTCGGAGACCGTGCCCCTCCGGGACGTGCTGGTCCCGGCAGTCCAGAACGCCCCGGAGGTCGACCTGACACTCAGCGTCGACAGCGGCACCAACCAGCAACAGCAGGTCAACGCCGCCGCCGACGTAAGCGGCGGGACGCCGCCGTACAGCTTCCACTGGACGTCGTCCACGACCGACCTCGATCCCGCGACGTACGGTGGCTCCGCGATCACGTATCCCACCGACGGCCTGGACCCCCGTACCGACCAGGCGGCCTCACAGGAGGTGGTACGCGTGGTGGTGACCGACGCCAATGGGCTCACGGCGTCAGCGAGGTCCAGTGCGTCGCTGCAGGCCCTCTCGATGGGGGCCCCGGCCTCCGCCTCGGCCATCTCGCCCATGGTGGTTGGAACGGTCGACGTCGGGAGCGAGTGGATCGGCGGTTGCGCCAACCTCGGCGGCTCCTCGGCCAACGCACGCGGGTTCGTCGACCGCATGAGCAACGCGGGCGTCACGGTCGGGTTCGAGTGGGGCAACGACAATGCCTGGGAGCGGGACTTCAAGGACAACGCGAACGGCGGCGCCGACCAGGGCTGGGTCGACAACGCCGACTTCGTGTTCTACACCGGCCACGCCAACGGCAACGGCTTCGTGTTCTGCAACAGCAACCACGACGACACCTTCCTGCGCTACAGCGACGCCTCCTGGGGCGAGACGGACCTCGAGTGGCTCACCATCGCCGCCTGCGGTCCGCTGCAGCTCGACGCCGGCGGTCAGGCGTGGTGGCAGCGGTGGGGCTCCGCGTTCGACGGCCTGCACCTGCTGATGGGCTACGCCTCCGTTACCTACGACAACGAACGCGAGGGGAAGCTGCTCGCGAAGTACGCGCTGCAGGGCAAGCCCTTGCGCCAGGCCTGGGCGCTCACGGCCACGGACGTCCAGAGCGAGAGCGAGATCTGGTCCGTGATGGGCGTGATCGACGGCAACGATCTCATCGACTTCAACGACCACTTCCACGGCCACGGCACGCTCGGCCCGGACATCGGCCACGGCAGCGTCAACGGCTACTGGCTCCTGCGCGGACACTCCTGAGGACAGGAGCGCCCCGCGCCGTTTCAGCCTTCGGCGAGGTCGACCACCGTCCCGATGTCCTGCGCCTCGGCGCGATCCACGACGTGCCGCGCCGCCAGCAGGTCCTCGATCGCCAGGCCGAGCGATTTGAAGAGGGTGATGTCCTGCGGGGAGGTCCGGCCCTCCGCCGTGCCCTCGAGCACCTCGCCGAGCTCGGGCACGCTCCGGCCCGCGGGCAGGCGTCCCTCCCGGAGCGGCACGAGGTAGTCGGCCGACTCGTTCACCAGCGACTCTCGCCGGTCGGCGTAGATGCGCGACCTGGCCACCGCGTCGCTGTCGAGCTCGCGGGCGTCCGGCTGTGAGGCGCCGACGGCGTTCACGTGGGCGCCGGGCTCGAGCCAGGCGCCCTCGAGGACGGGCTCGCGCGCCGAGGTGACCGAGCAGATGATGTCGGCGCCGCGCACGGCCTCCGCCGCCGAAGCGCAGGCGGTGACGTCGAGGTCGTAGGTCCGTGCCGCGCGCTCGACGAAGGCCGCCGCGTGCGCCGGCGTGCGGCTCCACACCTGCACCCGCGTGAGCCGGCGTACCGCGGCCGTCGACCGGAGGTGCGTCCACGCCTGCACGCCGCTTCCCAGGAGCGCCAGGGTCGAGGCCTCGGGCCGGGCCAGGAGTCTGGTCGCGACCCCCGACACGGCGGCCGTGCGGATGGCGGTGATCGATGAGGCGTCGAGGAGCGCGAGCAGCCGGCCGTCGTCGGGATCGAACAGCAGCACCGCGCCCTGGTGGCCGTCCAGTCCGCGCTGCCGGTTGCCCGGGAAGACGGTGATGATCTTGGCCCCGAGCGCGGCCGGCGCGCCGGCGGATGCGGGCATCAATGCCAGGACGTCGTGCCTGCCCGGCAGCGGCATCACCGTGCGGAGCGGTACCTGAGCGTCGCCGCGGGAGAGCGCGACGAGCGCCGCCTCCATCAGCGAGATGCACTCGGGCATGGGCAGCAGACGGTCGACCTGGTCCCGGGTGAGGACGCGCATGAGCACCTCCGTGGGCGTGGCGGGCGCGTGGTTCGGCGGGTGCGTGGCCCGGCGGGCGCGTGGTCCGGTGGGTGCGTGGCGAGGCGCAGCACCGGTCGGCCCTTCGCTCCTGCGTTCGCCGTGGCGCCCATGCTAGCCCGGACCGGACCCCTGTCCGCCGCTCGCCCGCCGTCGCCCGCCCGCCGTCGCCCGCCCGCCTGCTCCAGCACGTGCCTGCGCCGGCGACATCCCTCCCCCGGGGCGGCCGCTTAGCATGAGCCGCGCCGAAGGAGGTGCTCGATGAACACCATCACGACGCTCGTCGATCACGGCATCCGCCTCGGGTTCGCCGTGCTCGCCGCCATCGTCATCCTGGTCATCGGCTGGCTCGTGGCCCGCTGGGCGGCCGCCCTCACGCGGCGCGTGGCCGAACGCAGCGGCCGCGTGGACCGCACCGTGACCAACCTGCTGGGGCGGCTGGTGCGCTGGACGGTGCTGGCCTTCACGATCATCGCCGTGTTGGGGCGCTTCGGCGTGCAGACGGCGAGCCTGGTGGCGCTGCTCGGGGCCGCCGGCCTGGCCGTCGGCCTGGCCCTGCAGGGCGCCCTGTCCAACGTCGCAGCGGGCGTCATGCTCATCGCGCTGCGGCCGTTCGGTGTGGGCGACGCCATCGACGTCGGGGGGACGATGGGCACGGTGGAGGACATCAACCTCTTCGCCACCCGGCTGACCGGCTTCGACGGGGTGCCGGTCCACGTGCCCAACAGCAACATCTGGGGCAAGGACGTAAGGAACTTCTCGCAGGCGAACCAGCGCCGCAACGACCTCATCGTCGGGATCGGCTACGACGACGACATCGGAGCCGCCATGGAGGCGCTCCAGGGCCTGTTGAGCGGTGACGAGCGCGTGCTGGACGAACCCGCGCCGCTCATCGCCGTCGACTCGCTGGGGGACAGCTCGGTGAACCTGCTGGCCCGTTACTGGACCGTCGCAGGCGACTTCCTCGCCGCCAAGCTGGACCTGACCCGCGCCGTGAAGGAGCGCTTCGACGAGGGCGGCATCTCCATCCCCTTCCCGCAGCGTGACCTGCATCTGGTGGAGGGCCATCTGCCGGAGGCTCGCAGCGCCTCGTAAGCGGGCGCGCGGGTCGATGTCGGGCGTGCGGCCGGCGGCCTCCAGAGCCTCGAGGCGATGTCGGTGCCGCCGTTGGTGATGGACGCGAGGTCGCCTCGCGCGTCACCGGCCACCCGGGTGTCGCCATGGCCGTCGACGGCAGCGCCCTAGCTCTCGGTGGTTGCCGTGCGGGTGGCGGCCAGCGTGGGGAGGTATGCGAGCAGTGCCAGCGCGCACAGTGCGGCGCTGACGAGCAGGGCGGCCGTGTAGGCGCCCGTGGCCGCGCCGCCGCCGGTGGGGGACAGCCACTCGATGACCACGCCGATGCCCCACTGGAGCGCGAAGCCGCCCAGGAACATGAACAGGTTGATGGCGGTCACCACACGGCCGGTGAGGCGCAGCGGGAAGAGCGTGTTGGCCTGCGCGTAGAGCAGCAGCGCGAACGACCCCCCGGCGGCGAACAGGAAGAGCAGGCCGCCGTAGACGGCGGGCGGCGCTCCGCGGCCGGCGACGGCCGCCAGCGCGGCCTGGGTGCCGACCATGACCACCGTGCCCGACGCCAGCACCCGCGGCAGTCCGAAGCGGCCGGCGAGCCACCCCGACGCGAAGAAACCCAGTACCAGGCCGATGCCGAGGAACAAGAGCACGTTGCCGGCGACGACCGCGGGCAAGCCCGCCGCCTCGGTGAGGTAGGGACCGGCCCACAGGCTCTGGTAGGCGAAGGTCGTGCCCATCACCGCGAAGCCCATGAACGCCAAGCGCCAGAAGTCGAGGCTCGTGAAGATGTCCGCGAAGCCGCGGCTGTCGTGTGCGCGGGCGTGGTCGGGGGCGCGGCCGGTGCGGGCGAGCAGGGCGATCGCGGCGGCGCTCAGCAGCAGCACCGCGCCCCCGCCGGCGAAGATCGCCCTCCACCCCACGGCCCTGTCGAGCGCCGCGAGCGGCGCGGTGGCGACGAGCGCGCCGGAGGATCCCACGGCGGTCAGCATGCCCGAGATGGCCGCGAAGCGGTTCGGCGGGTGGATGACGGAGAGCGCCTTGAGGCCGCCCATGAGGATGCCGGCGGTGCCCAGGCCCAGCAGCGCGCGCCCCACGCCCAGCCAGACCAGGTTGGGCGCGCTCGCGAACACCACCGCGCCGGCCACCCCCGCGAGCATCAACAGGCTGGTGGTGGTGCGGGCGCCGAAGCGGTCGAGCGCGCTGCCCAACGGTAGCTGCGCCACCGCGAAGGCGCCGAAGAAGAGGCTGCTCATCAGGCCGAGCTGCGCGGGGCCCAACCCCAGCGTGCGCGTCAGGTCGTCGGCGATGACCGCATTGGCCGAACGGAAGAAGTACGACAGGAAGTGGGCCGCGGCGAAGACGGCGAAGACGCGCCAGGCTCGGGTCACGGTGACCGGGAGCATACCAGCCCGTCAGGGGCCGTCAACCCAGCTCGCGCAGGTCCTCGAACACCTGCCAGCCCACGCCGTCGGGCGTGCTCTCCAGGCGCTGCTGGAGCGTCTCGGCCACCCAGGGCACCAGGCCCGAGACGTCCTCTTCGTCCTCGGCGAACGTCAGCACGGTGAGCTGGTAGAACTGCTGGGTGGCGCTCATCGTGCCGTCGTCGAAGAAGGTGAAGGGGGCCGCCGGGATGGTGTCCACGAGTACGTGGATGTCGTCCCCGAGCTTGGCGGGCAGGTGGTCCGCGAGGGTGATCTCCTGCTCGCGCGGGTGCCAGACGTAGCCCTGCAGCAGGCGAACGGCACGGCGCCCGTCCTGCTGCCCGAGGCTCATCGGAACCCGGGCGGCAGCGGGAGGTCGGGCAGTGCGCGCCGCCACCGCTCAGCGAAGGCGGGCAGGTCGTCGACGAGCAGGCCGTTGAAGCCGAGCGCCTGACAGGCCCGGATGTTGGCGTCGTTGTCGTCGACGAAGACGGTATCCTCCGGCGACACGCCCAGGGCCTGGGTCAGGGCCTCGAAAGCCCGTGCCTCCGGCTTGCGGATGTGGATCTCGTTGGAGAACACGAAGCGCTCGATGCGGTCCATGCGGGCGTCCCGGCGCACGCGGTCGCACAGCTCCGGCACGTTGTTGGAGAGCATCCCCACCACGTAACGCTCGGGGATCGAACGCAGCAGGTCCGCCATCGGCTCGCGCCAGCGCACCGCACCGAGGAACGCCTCCGTGAAGGCTCCCGCGTCGAACGCCACGCCGAGGCGCTCTTGCAGGCGGCACCGGAACTCGGGGAGGTCGAAGGCGCCCTCCTCGAGCTCGGCCATGAGCGGCAGGTACTCCGCTTCCACGGCGGGCGCGGCGAGGCCGCTCAGCGTCGCAAGTTCCTCCACCGCGCTGCTGTCGAAGGTTCCTTCGGTGAAGACCCCGCCCCAATCGAAGGCGATGGCCCGGATCATGCGCTCACGGTCGGGGTGATGACGGCGAGGCTGCCGAGGTCGTGGCTCACGAAGCTGACGCCGTGCGGGAGGAGGAAGAGCGCGGTGAGCGTCAGGTAGGCGGCCAGGGCCAACAGCGTTGCGCGGTTGAAGAAGGTGGAGTAGGCGTCGTTGTTGCGGCGCAGGTGGCGGTAGAGGAACACGCACAGCATCGCCTGAGCGGCAACCAGCAGCGCCAGTACGGCGAGGCTGGAAGCGGGGCCGAGCCAGTGCGGCGGGTACTCCAGCAGCGCCGACTCCAGGTAGGTGACGGCGGCCAGGAGGGATCCGAGCACGAGGAAAGTCACGTGTGGGGGCTTGCGGTCGGTATCGGACATGGTGGAACCTTCTCAGCGCCTCGGGCGGCCGTGGCAGGGCGGGACCTGCCTCACGTGCGCGCCGGAGCGCGTGGTGTCTCGTCAGCGGAGCGCCCGCCCCGTTGGCGTGCGCCCGGGCGCATGATACAGGGCCGAAGCCGGAAGGTGGTGGCCGCCGCGACGCAGGCGCACCCCGGCAGCTGCGCACCCCGCTCACGCCCGCCTGTAGGCAGCGGCCTCGGCCAGCGCTCCGTCGCTGAGGTGCCGCGGGTGGTCGCCCGGAGTGAGGTCGGCGATGGTGCGGGCGACGCGCAGCACGCGCTCGAAACCGCGGCCGCTGAGGCGCATGCCCTCCAGCAGCTCGCGCGCCAGTCGCTCGGCCGCCGGCGTGAGGCGCGTGACCGCCCGCAGGGCCGGTCCGGCGAGGTCGGCGTTGGCGGCGCCCTGGCGCTCGAACATGCGCCCCCGGGCGGCCAGGACCCGCGCGGCGACGGCCTCGGTGGGCTCGCCCGGGGCGCGCTGCAGGACCTCGGCCGCGGTGAGGCGCGGCATGCGGATGCGCAGATCGAAACGGTCGAGCAGCGGACCCGAGAGGCGCTGCCGGTAGCGCTGGCGCTGCCCGGGGGTGCAGCTGCAGGGCTCGGCGGGGTCGCCATCGAAGCCGCACGGGCAGGGGTTGCGGGCGCCGACGAGGAGGAAGCGCGCGGGGAAGGTGACGGTGCCGCCCACCCGCGACAGGGTGACGCGGCCGTCCTCCAGCGGCTGGCGGAGCGCCTCCAGGGTGCGGCGGCCGAACTCCGGCAACTCATCCAGGAAGAGGACGCCGCGATGCGCCAGCGAGGCCTCGCCGGGACGGGGCGGGGAGCCGCCGCCGACGACGCCGGCCTGCGAGCTGGTGTGGTGCGGCGCGCGGAACGGTGGGTGGCGCAGGAGGCCGTGCCCGTGGAGCAGGCCGGCGCTGGAGTGGATGCGGGTGACCTCGATGGCGTGGCTCTCGGGGAGGGGCGGCAGCAGGCCGGGGAGGCGTCTGGCGAGCATGGTCTTGCCGGCCCCCGGAGGGCCGGTCAGCAGCAGGTTGTGCCCGCCGGCGGCGGCGATCTCCAGCGCGCGGCGGCCGCCGGCCTGTCCGCGGACGTCGGCGAGGTCGGGACCGGCCGGCGCCGGGGCGGGCGGCCCCGGCGCGCAGCGGGCCAGCGTGACGCGCCCGCGCAGATGGTCGGCGGCCTCGGCCAGGCTCCGCGGCGCCAGCACCTGCAGGCCGGCCACGACCGCGACCTCGGCGGCGTTCTCCGGCGGACACAGGACGGTGGCGTGGCCGCGTTCGGCCGCGAGGAGACCGATGTTGATGGCGCCGCGAACGGGCCGCAGCGTGCCGTCGAGCGCCAGCTCACCGAAGCTCAGGAGGCGCTGCAGGGCGAGGGCGGGCAGCCGGCGCTCCGCCGCGAGCAGCGCCAGGGCGATGGGGAGGTCGAAGGCGGGGCCCTCCTTGCGCACGTCCGCCGGAGCGAGATTGACGGTGATGCGGCTGGGCGGCATGGCCGCCCCGAGGTGCTTGAGGGCGGCGCGCACGCGCTCGCGCGACTCCTGCACGGCCGCGCCCGGCAGGCCGACGACGGTGAACGAGGGGAGGCCCCCGCTGACGAACACCTCCACCCGCACCTCCCGCGCGTCGACGCCGACGACGGTGGCCGAAAGCGCCCAGGCGAGCATGGTGGGGTGAGGGTAGCGCGGGCCCGGAGGCGCGCGGTCCCGTTCCCGGGCGCCTGCCGCCGGGCAGTGGGCTCGAGCCTGCGGAAGCCGCAGGGCCGCGGGGCGGGCGTCAGTTCGGCTCGACCCGCGCGATCAGGCCGAAGGTGCCGGGCCCGACGTGGCTGGTGAGGACCGCGCCGATCTGGTAGAAGCCGCCCGACTCGGCGGCCACGCCGGCCGCGTCGACCTGCTCCTTCAGGCGCTCCACGGCGGCGTGGTCCTGGATGTGGATGTAGTCGACGCTCACGCGCTCGCCGGCATGTCCGTCGGCGAAGGCCTTGAAGCGGGAGACCATCTCCTGGAGCGCCTTCTTCATGCCGCGAGCGCGCGTCAGCGGCTCGAGGACGCCGTCTTCGAGGGTGAGCAGCGGCTTGATGTTGAGGAGGCTGCCGACCATGGCGCTGGCGCGGCCGATGCGCCCCCCCTTGACCAGGTAGTCGAGGTTGGCGACGGTGAAGACGATGAAGGTGCTGTCGCGCATGCCCGCGACGGCCGTTTCGATCTCGTCCAGCGTGGCGCCGCGCTCCCGCAGGCGCACGGCCGCCCGCACCAGCGCGCCGACGCCGAGGCTCGCCGAGCGGGTGTCGAAGACGTGCACCGGCACGTCCACGGCGTCCTTGGCGGCCACGGCGGACTGGTAGGTGCCGGACAGCTCGGCGCTCAGGATGATGGCGAGCACCGCCTCGGCGCCGTCCTCGACCGCCTTGCGGTAGGCCGAGGCGAAGTCTTCGGGGCTCGGCTGGCTGGTGGTCGGCAGGTCGGCGCCCTCGGACACGCCGGCGATGATGGTGGCGGGGTCGATGTCGACCCAGTCGCGGTAGGTCTCGTCGCGGAAGCGTACGTAGAGCGGCACGCGCGTGACGTTCAGGCGCGCGAGCTCCTCCTCGGTGAGGTCGCTGGTCGAGTCCGTCACGATGGCAAGCTTCATGCGGCTCCCTCCCGCGGCGAGGCGACGGCGCCGCCGTCCTGGCCCGGGTGTGCGCCTGCTGGCGCGTGGTGGACGTGCCCAGAGTGTACCGCCCGGAGGGTGCGGCGCGGGCGCGCCGGGCGGGAAGGCGCCGTGCGCCGATACGCGCGGGCCCTCAGGTGGAGGCGGTGGCCCGCAGCGCTCCGCGGGCGATCAGGTGCTCGGCGATCTGCACGGCGTTGAGGGCCGCCCCCTTACGGATCTGGTCGCCCGCGACGAACAGCGCGACGGCGCCGGGGCGGCTGGCGTCGGACCGGATGCGCCCCACCAGCACCTCGTCGCCGCCGGAGGCGGTCAGCGGCATGGGGAAGGTGTTGCGCGCGCGGTCGTCGACCACGCGTACGCCCGGGGCGCCGGCGAGCGTCTCGCGCGCCTCGTCGGCGCTCACCTGCCGCGCGAACTCGGCGTGGATGGCCTCGCTGTGCGCCCGGAACACGGGCACGCGCACGCAGGTGGCGCTCAGAAGCAGCTCGGGCGCGTCCAGGATCTTGCGCGTCTCCAGCAGCAGCTTGCGCTCCTCGACGTTGTAGCCGTCCTCGCCCACCTCGCTGTCGTGGCTGAAGAGGTTGAACGCGATGGCGTGCTGGAACTTGCGGGGAGCCGGCGCGTCGCCGGCGAGCGCCGCGCGCGTCTGCTCCCGCAGCTCCTCGATGCCCGCCTGGCCGGCCCCGGACACCGCCTGGTAGGTCGCGACGGTGGCGCGCGTGAGGCCGAACGCACGGTGGAGGGGCGCAAGCGCCATGAGCGCGATGATGGTCGAGCAGTTGGGGTTGGCGATCACGCCCCGATGCTGCAGAGCGGCCTCGCCGTTGGCCTCGGGCACCACCAGCGGGACCCGCGGGTCCATGCGCCAGGCGCTGGTGTTGTCCACGACCACCGCGCCGTGGGCCGCCCAGCCCCAGGCGTGCGCCTTGGAGACGCTGCCGCCCGCCGAGGAGAACACCACGTCGGCATCCAGGTCGTCGTCTTCGGGGAGCGGCCGAACCGGCAGCGACGCGCCGCGGAAGGGGAGGCTCTTGCCGTGGCTGCGGGGCGAGGCGTAGAGGGTCAACGACGCGACGGGGAAGCGGCGCTCCTCGAGGATGGTCAGGAGCTCGGTTCCTACCGCGCCGGTGGCGCCCACGATCGCTGCCCGCATGCGTCCTCCTCACGCTGCGCGGCCGAGGCCGCGCGGTCGCCCGTCAGGGTCTTCTCAGGTGTCGGAGTCTAGCATGCGTCCCTTGCGCTCCCGCCGCCCCCGCGACCGGCCGTGGCGGGGTCGCGGGTCGGCGCGGCGTTCGCAGCGCCGGCAGGCCGTACCATGGGGCATGACGCCTACCCCCTGTGCGCCTACGCACGCCGGGCGCGTGGACTGGCAGGCCCTCGAGAGCTGTATCCCGTTCGACGAGCTGCCGGCCTTCCACCGCGCCTTCCTGGAGCGGCTCGAGCCGAGCGTGGACTGGCAGGCCGCCTTCCTGCGCCGCGTACAGGGCAAGGTCCAGGCGGCCCTCAAGCGGTTGCTGCGTGAGGGCGCCGCCGGTTACGAGGAGGGCCGCTACTGGCTCGACGCCGGCCTCGTCCCCGACGCCTTCCGCGGGTATCTCAAGGAGGAGTGAGGGTGGCGAAGCGCTGGCGTCGCTTCGTGGTGAAGGTGGGCACCAGCTCCATCACCGACGACCGCGGTCGCATCCATCCCCCGTCGATGTGGGCCATCGCGCGCGGCGCCAGCGTGCTCGCTTCGGAACACGGCGCCCGCTTCGTGCTGGTGTCCTCGGGCGCCGGGGCCGCGGGGCGCGCGGCGCTGGGCGTGGAGCTGCCGCTGACGTTGCCCGACAAGCAGGCGGCCGCGGCGGTGGGTCAGACCCTGCTGATGCTCGACTGGTCGCGCGCGCTGGCGCCGCGCCCGGTGGCGCAGCTGCTGCTGTCGGCGGGCGACGTGCAGGACCGCGAGCGCTACGTCAACGCCAAGCACGCGCTGGAGGCGTCGCTGGAGCTCGGGGCGGTTCCGGTGGTGAACGAGAACGACTCCGTGGCGACCGCGGAGCTGAAGCTGGGCGACAACGACACGCTGTCGGCCTGGGTCTCCTATCTGGTGGACGCCGACGCGCTGATCGTCCTGACCGACGTCGAGGGGTTGTTCGAGGCCGACCCGCGCTCGACGCCCGGCGCGCGGCGCATCGAGCTGGTCCGGGACGTCAGCGAGGTGGAGGCGCTGGCCGCCGGCGCGCCGGGGGAGCGCGGCACCGGCGGCATGGCCACCAAGCTGCGGGCAGCGCGCATCGCCACCGACGCCGGCATCGAGACGCTGGTGATCGGCGGCGGCGGCGCGGGGCTGGAGGCCCTGGCGCGCGGCGAGGTGCGGGGCACGCGCTTCCCGGCGAAGCGGCGCACGCGCGCCCGCAAGGCGTGGATCTCCCAGCAGCCTACCCACGGGGTGGTGGAGGTCGACGCGGGCGCGGCCGCGGCGCTGGCGAAGGGGCGCAGCCTGCTGCCGCGCGGCGTGAGCGCGGTGCGCGGCGACTTCGGCTTCGGGGACGCCGTCGCCCTCGAGCACGCCGGCAGGACGGTGGCCGTCGGCCTCAGCAACTACGGCAGCGAGGCGCTGGCGCGTATCGTCGGGCGGCACACCTCCGAGATCGCCGCCATCCTCGGCGTCAAGGACTTCGACGAGGTCGTGCACCGCGACAACCTGACCCTCCTGGAGACAGCCGTCCTTCGCTGAGCGGGGGTCGGTGGTAGCATATGCGGGTCATGTGGGGGCGTACCCAGCTCGGATTCGTGGCGGCCGGCCTCACGCTGGCCTGGGGGTTCTTCGGCCTGGTGGACCCTCTGGTGATGGTCCGGATCGTGGGCCTAGACGTGGTCCAGCCGCGCGGCCTGAGCGAGGCTCGGGCGGTGTTCGGCGCGATGTTCGTGGTGATGGGGGCCATCATGCTGTGGGCGGCCTGGTCCAAGAGCGTCCCGCGCGCCTACCTCCGGTTGCCCGGCATCCTCATCCTGGCCGAGGCGGCGGGCCGCCTCGCGAGCATCGTCATCGACAACGTGGTCTCGCCCGGCAACTTCGTGTTCGTGCTGGTGGAGCTGCTCATCGGCGTGTCGGCCCTGTTCGCCAGCTTCCCCGGCGCGCCCCGGCGCGGCCCCGGGTCGGCGCCCGGGCCCGGCGAGGGCCCCGACCGCCCCGACCGCCCCGACCCGCTGCGCGCCTACCGGGGCTGACCGGTTCCCGTGCCGGCCCCGCTCCCTGGAAGGCCGCGATGACGCCGTCATGACCGCGCACGCTCCGCCGGACGGCACCCGCTTCGTGCCCCCGGGCGCCGCTCGTGCCCGGGCCGTCGCGCTGGCGCGCCTGCACGAGCTCTACCGCCTGTGGGGCTACGCCCTGGTGGAGGCCCCGGCGCTGGAGCGCTACGACCCGGCCCACCCGCGCGCCGAGCAGTCGTTCAAGCTCGCGGACAGGGACAGCGGCGTGCTGGCGCTCCGCTCGGACTTCACGCCGGCGCTGGCGCGACTCGTCGGCGCCAGCTTCCCGGCGGCCGCCGCGGGCGAGAGCCTGCCCCTGCGGCTCCGCTACAGCGGCACCGTCTGGCACGCCATCGACCCGGAGCTGGCGCGGACGCGCGAGTTCACCCAGGTCGGCATCGAGCTGATCGGCGTGAGCCACGCACGCGCCGACGCCGAGCTCATCCACCTGGCGCGCGAGTCGGTGCGTGCCGTGGGCCTGGTCCCGCGCGTGGAGGTCGGCAACCCCGGCTTCGTGCGCGCCCTGTTCGACGTGGCGCGCGTGCCCGTGGAGCGGCGCGACGCGCTGGCCGACGCCATCGACCGCAAGGACCGCAGCGACATCGGCCGGCTGGTCGAGGAGCTGGGGCTGTCCGGCGGCCCCGCCGCCGCGCTGCTGGAGGTGCCCGACCTCTACGGCCCCTACGACGTGCTCGCGGAGGCGCGGCGCCTGGCGCCGTGGGAGGAGACGCGCGCCGAGCTGGACCGGCTGGCGGGGGTCGTGGAGCAGTTCGAGGACGACAGCGAGCTGCTGCTCGACCTGGGCATGGCGCGGCGGCTCACGTACTACACCGGCGTCACCTTCCGGGCGTACACCTTCGACTTCGGCCAGCCTCTGCTCGGCGGCGGGCGGTACGACGGCGCCCTGCTCCCCTACGCGGCGGGCTTCTCCATCGGCCTGGAGCGCCTGATGGCCGCGCTGCCCCCGGCCGAGGACGTGCCCGCGCCGCGGGTGGTCGCCACCGACGACGCCGGCGCCAGGCTCCTGCGTGCGCGCGGCGTGGTGGTGGTGCGCGCCTCCAGCTGCGACGCCGACGCGGCCGCCGCCGAGGCGCGCCGGCGGGGGGCGCCCTACCTGCTGCACGAGGGCGCGCTCACCGCGGTCGCCGGCGCGGTGGCTGACGGGGACGAGCTGGCCGGGTTGCGCGCGGCGCTGGCGCCGGGCGGCGCCGACGCCGCGAGGGGCGGCCGTGGCTGACGCGCCGGCCGGCCCCGGCTTGGCGGGCGCGCCGCTGACGCTGGCGCTGCCCAAGGGGCGGGTGATGCACGAGGCGCTCAGCGTGCTCAGGAGCGCCGGGCTGAGCCTTCACCTGGAAGGCGACGACCGCGCCCTCCGCTTCGAGGCGGGAGACGCCGTGTTGATCGTGATGCGCAATACCGACGTGCCGACCTACGTGGAGCTGGGCGTCGCCGATGCCGGCGTGGTCGGCAAGGACGTGCTGGCGGAGGCGGGCAGCCGCCTCTACGAGCCGGTCGACCTGCGCTTCGCCGCCTGCCGGCTGTCGCTGATCCGGCCCCGCGGCGCCCGCGGCGCTGCTACCCGCGTCGCCACCAAGTACCCCCGGCTCACGAGCGCGTACCTGCGGAGCCGCGGCAGCACCGCGGAGGTGGTGAAGCTGGCGGGCAACGTGGAGCTGGCCTGCCTCTCGGGCCTGGCGGACGCGGTGGTCGACGTCGTGCAGACGGGCGCCACGCTCGCCGCCAACGACCTCGAGGAGGTCGACGTCATCATGCCCTCGAGCGCGCGCTTCGTGGTCAACCGCGCGGCGCTCAGGCTCAAGGCCGCCCGGTTGCGCCCGCTCATCGAGGCGTTGCGCGACCTCAGCGGCAGCTGAGCGCGGCCGGGAGCGCTACAGCCATCCCCGTCGCCGGAAGGCGGCCAGCATGCCCAGCGCGACGGCGAGCATCACCCCCCAGAGGGCCGGGTAGGCCCACGGCCACTTCAGCTCCGGCATGTGCTGGAAGTTCATCCCGTAGACGCCCACCAGGAAGCTCAGCGGGATGAAGATGGTGGCGATGATGGTGAGCACCTTCATGACGTCGTTCATGCGGTAGCTGAGCGCCGACAGGTACATGTCGTGCAGGTTCGTGAGCATGTCGCGCAGCGTCTCCACCGTGTCGATGACCTGGATGGCGTGGTCGTGCGCGTCGCGCAGGTAGGCGATCACCTCGCGCGACATCAGCTCGCCCTCGTCTCGCTCCAGCCCGGAGATCACCTCGCGCAGCGGCCACACCGCCTTGCGCACCAGAAGGGTCTCCCGCTTGAGGTGGTTCACGCGCTGCAACACGTCGTTGCTGGGGTCCTCGAGGATCTCCGCCTCGAGCGCCTCGATGGCGTCGCCGTAGTCCTCCAGCACGGTGAAGTAGCGGTCGATGACGATGTCCATCAGGGCGTAGGCGAGGTAATCGGGCCCCATCCGGCGCAGCCGTCCCTTGCCCTGCCGGAGGCGTTCCCGCAGCGGCTCGAACACGTCGCCCGGGCGCTCCTGGAAGGTCACCACCACGCCGCCGGTGAGCACCAGGCTGAGCTGCTCGTTCTGCAGGTGGGGTCTGCCGCCCGGATCCTGAGCGTCGCCGTAGGAGAGCATCCGCAGGCTGACGTAGAGGTAGCGGTCGTAGTCCTCGACCTTGGGGCGCTGGCCCAGACTGACGATGTCCTCCATGGTCAGCGGGTGCAGGTCCAGCGCCTGACCGATCCGCTCCACCAGCTCCGCCTGGTGCACGCCGTTCACGTTCAGCCAGCGCACGCCCTCCCCCTCGCCGAGGCGTGCCAGCGCGTCGTCGAGGCTCAGGTCGCGCAGCTCCTCGAACCGCTCGTCCCGGTAGCGGATGAGCTGGACGGTGACCGCAGCGTCGCGCTCCGGACCCAGGTAGACGACGGTGCCCGGCGACTGGCCCACCTGGGCGGCGGGCGTGCCCAGGGACCGGCGCGGGCGCGGCCTCATGGCCGGCGCCGCCCGCGGGAGGGCGGGTCCGCCGGCGCCGCGACTTCGGTTCGTGCTTCGGTCGTTGCCTGCCGGACGCTCATGGCGCCCCCAGCTTACCTGTCCCGGCGGGGCGACCGCGGCCGGCGACGGCTTCGTGGGCTGCGCGGTGGCGGAAGGCGGCGTCTCGCAACGGCATGCACGAGCGGCGGCAACGGAGGGATGGTGCCCGCGCTCACTTGCGCGCGTGCCGCCGCCGCGGTATGTTCTGGGAATCCACAACTGGAGGTGCATCTTCATGCGGAGACGCTCGGTGACAGCCGTGGTGGCCATCGCGGTCGCCCTCTTCCTGGGGGTAGCGGTGGCGCAGTCCACCTTCCGGATCGCGATCGGGGTGGACCCGGACACGCTAGACCCCGCCCAGGGCACCACGACCACCGTCGACAACGTGCTCGACTACGTGGTCGAGCCGCTGGTGACGATCGACTCCAGCGGCAAGCTGGTGCCGGACCTCGCCAAGAGCTGGGAGACCAGCGCCGACGGCAAGACGCTCACCTTCCACCTCCAGCAAGGCGTCACCTTCCAGGACGGTACCGCCTTCGACGCCAGCGCCGTGAAGTGGAACCTCGAGCGGCTGCTGGACCCGAACGTGCGGGTGCCGCGCCGTGGCCAGCTCACGGTCATCGACTCCGTCGACGCCCCCGACGCTTCCACGGTCGTGCTGCACCTCAAGCAGCCCGCACCCGCGTTGGTCGGGGCCCTGTCGCAGACCACCGTCGGCATCGTCTCCCCGGCGTCGATCGACAAGGACGGCAACAGCTACAAGAACATCGTCCACCCGGTCGGGACCGGCCCCTACACCTACACCTCGCGGCGGAAGGGCACCGACGTGGTGGTGACCAAGTACGCCGGCTACTGGGGCGAGAAGCCGTACTACGACAAGGTCCAGTTCCAGATCGTGCCGGAAGCCACCACCCGCGAGAGCCTGCTGCTGGCGGGGCAGGTCGAACTCATCATCCTGCCGCCCACCTCCGACCTGCCGGCGCTGCAGAACAACCCGCGCGTGAAGGTGCTCCTCGGCCCCAGCGACCGCACCATCTTCATCGCCATCAACACCACCAAGCCCGTGCTGTCGGACAAGCGCGTGCGCCAGGCGCTCAACTACGCCGTGGACAAGCAGGCGATCATCAAGGGCGTGCTCTTCGGCGCCGCGGAGCCGATGGACGCCCCGCTGGCGCCCAGCCTCTTCGGCTACCAGAGCATCGGCGCCTACCCCTACGATCCGGAGAAGGCCAAGCAGCTGCTCGCCGACGCCGGGGTGGCGCCCGGCAGCCTCACGCTCGACATGATGTCGCCCACCGGCCGCTACGTGCAGGACTTCCCCGCCTCGCAGGCCATCGCCAACTACCTGCGTGACGTCGGCATCAAGGTGAGCGTCCGCACGATGGACTGGCCCACCTACGTCGGTACCATCCTCAAGCCCAAGGACGAGAACACCACGCAGCTCCACCTGCTCGGCTGGGCGCCCTCGTTCATGGACGCCTCGCAGCAGATGCAGCAGTTCGACTGCGGCCAGAGCCCGCCCAACGGCCTGGCGACCAGCTTCTACTGCGACCAGCAGGTGCAGAGCCTGCTCGACAGCGCCAGCAGCGAGGTGGACCCGCAGAAGCGTGCCGACCTCTACCACCAGGCGTCACAGATCATCTGGAACGACGCCCCCTGGATCTTCCTGTGGGTGCAGAGCTTCCCGATGGCCTACGCGTCCAACGTCACGAACATCTCCGGCCTGCCGAACGAGAAGTTCTACGCGGTCTACGCGCGACCGGCCAACTGAGGTGAGGCCGAGCGGGGGCCGGCGCTCCCGCGCAGATCCATGAGCGGCTTCCTCGGCTACCTCGTCCAACGGCTCATCGGGGTGATGGTCACGATCCTGTTCGTGGCCATCACCATCTTCTTGATGGTGCGCATCCTGCCCGGCGACCCCGCGCGCGTCATCGCCGGCGTGCTGGCGAGCGATCAAGACGTCGCTCAGATCCGCACCCAGCTCGGCCTCGACAAACCCCTGTGGACGCAGGCGGGGATCTTCCTGCGCGACCTCGCCCACGGCGACCTCGGCACCAGCGCGCGCACCTCCGACCCCGTCACCTCCGAGATCATGGCGCGGCTGCCGTACACGGCGCTGCTGGCGGTGGTGAGCCTGGCCGTGGCGATCGCCGTGGGCCTGCCGTTGGGGGCGCTGGCCGCCGCCCGGGCGGGCAGCGCGGCCGACCTGGCGGTGTCGGCGCTGGTGCTCTTCGGCATCAGCATGCCCGTCTACTGGCTGGGGCTGATGCTGATCATCCTGTTCTCCATCCACCTGCGATGGCTGCCGGCGGCCGGAGCCGGGGGGCCGCTCGCCATCATCCTCCCGGCCTTCACGCTGGCGGCCTTCTCGGTGGCCTTCATCGCGCGCATCACGCGCTCCAGCATGCTGGAGGTGCTGCGCCAGGACTACGTGCGCACCGCGCGCGCCAAGGGCACCCGGCGGCGCGCCGTGCTCTGGCGCCACGCCCTGCGAAACGCCCTCCCGCCCATCGTCACCATCATCGGGCTGCAGTTCGGCGAGCTGCTCGGCGGCGCCATCCTCACCGAGACCGTGTTCGGCTGGCCGGGCATGGGAAGGCTGCTGGTCGACTCCATCTTCTCCCGCGACTACCCCATGGTGCAGGGGCTGGTCATCGTCTTCGCGCTGATGTTCGCGCTGGTCAACCTGGCGGTCGACCTGCTGTACGAGCGCATCGACCCGCGGGTGCGCTATGGCTAGCCCGGCCCCGGCCGCGCGCTCGGGCGGAGCGCTGCGGCGCGCCTTCGGCGGCGAGACGCTGAAGCGTCTGCGCCGCAACCCGTCGGCGGTCGCGGGTGCCATCATCCTCCTGCTGCTCGTGCTGGCCGCTGTCTTCGCGCCGTTGTTGACGCCCTATGATCCCACCAGGCAGTCTCTCGCCGACGTGTTGCAGCATCCCTCGCGGGCCCACCTGCTGGGCACCGATCAGCTCGGCCGCGACCTGCTGGCGCGCATCCTGTACGGCGGCCGGCTGACGCTCTTCATCGGCGCCTTCGCGGTGGCGGTGGGCATCGTGCTAGGGGTGCCGCTCGGCATCGTCTCCGGCTTCTACCGCGGCGCGACGGACATGATCATCCAGCGCGTGATGGACCTGATGCTGGCGTTCACCAGCTTCCTGCTCGCCCTCACCCTGGTGTCGCTGCT